>Ga0136617_10000277_pt1 | contig 41330 bp, 39 predicted proteins | sample AntDrymUQ3222106_2_FD_129672 | JGI IMG/M metagenome (GOLD analysis project Ga0136617, IMG submission 129672) | Polar desert sand microbial communities from Dry Valleys, Antarctica - metaG UQ322 (21.06) | ecosystem: Environmental > Terrestrial > Soil > Desert | place: Antarctica: Dry Valley... | reverse complement strand
GCGTGGCTCCTCCCGCGGCGGATGAGCCATGGCTGTTCTGCGGACCACTGGCGCCCTGGGCAATGCAATCCGAGCAAGAGCAGCTGACGCTGCTCTTGCTCGTCGCGGACGCTGAGATGCAGCACGTCATCGATCAGGTCGACGCATCGCTGTCGGCGATGTCGACGCTCGTCGAGGAGGTCCTCGGATCGCCCGTGCACGTACCGCAGGAGAAGCTTCCCGTCATGCGCGCGGGACACCTGCTGCTCGCCGGAGGAGCATCTGCGAGCGGGCACAAGCATTTCGCGCACTTCTTCCCTCTGGACGCGCTGGCTGCCGACGAATCCTCCAACCCGTTCACGGTCGCGTTCACCAACGTCCATCGAGCTCGCCTCGAGCGATGCTCGCTGCGCCTGCACGATGCGGTGGCGGATGCGTGCAGCGTGCCGGCGGACGCGTGCGGCTCGCCGGGGGTCGAGGAGCTGGTCGCGGCGTCGATCGGTTGGTTCCGCGCCCATGACCTGTCGCATTTCTGGAGCCCGGAAACGACAGTGCCGATGCCGGCTCGGGACCAGCCCACGCTCACGCCGTTCGAGCGCATCACGCTCGAAGAGGCCCTGGCGGATGTGCTCGGCGTCATCTGCGCGGCCGAGATCTTCGACCACGATGCGCTCTCGCTGGCCTTCTCTGCAGAGATGCTGCGCTACCTCAGCAGGCGCTACCGCGAGTTCGCCGACAGCGCGGCGGCCGTCCTCGAGCTCGGGTGGCTGATGCAGCGGACCGGCCCGCCGTGGTCGGGCACGCGCGCCTCGCTGGGGGCGGCGATCGAGGCATTCCGCGAGCTGGCACCCCTGCTGCAGCATGCCCTTCACACCGGCAGGGGGCTTCCGCAGCTGCGCACGGCCATGGACGCGGGCATCTGCGAGGTCACGCGGCTCCTCCCGCTGCTCGAGTCCGTGCCCACGGACTTGGAGTACTGCTTTGGATGACCGCGACCTCCAAGCTCGCACGGTGTTGATCAGCGGTGCCTCGTCCGGGATCGGCCGGGCGACGGCCCGCCGCTTCGCGGCGGCGGGCGATGTCGTGTTCAACCTCGATCTGCGGGCGCCCGAAGCCTCCGATCCGGGCGTGACGTGGCTGTCCTGCGACGTCGCCGACTGGGACATGCTCGACGCGGCGGTAGCCGAGGTTGAGGCGGCCAGCGGCCCGGTGACGGTGGCGATCGCCAACGCGGGGATCAGCATCCGTCGCAGCATCCTCGAGATCGCTCGCCACGATGCCGCGCGCGTGCTCGATGTGAATCTCCTCGGTGTGCTCGGGCTCTGGAAGGCCGTGGCCAAGAGCATGCTCGACCAGTGGTCGGGCGTTCTCCTCGCCACGGCGTCGACCAACGCCCTTGCCGGCTATCCGTACTACGCCGACTACAACGCGAGCAAGGCCGGCGTCGTCGCCTTGACGCGCAGCTTCGCGCTCGAGTTCTCACCGTTCATCCGAACCGCGTCCGTCGCGCCCGGGTACATCCTCACCCCCATGCAACGAGCCGAATACACGAACGAGATGCTCGCCGAGGTCAACGAGCGGATTCCGCTGCGCCGACACGGCAGCCCCGAGGAGATCGCCGAAGCCTTCTTCTTTTTAGCCTCCGAGCAAGCGCGCTTCGTGACCGGACAGACCATCGTCGTCGACGGTGGGGAGCTCGCCGGCGGTACGGCTTCGTTGCACGGACTTGCCGGTGTTCCCGACGAAGCGTGTCAGTGATGGACGCCCAGAGGCAGTACAACCCCCTGTCCCCGCCGCTCGCGGATGCTGCGGCGTTCCCGCTGGCCGCCGACGTCCTGGGCGACGCCTCGCGTATCGCGGAGCGGGTGGCACTGGCTGCCGGCATGACGGGAAACGTCCTCTCCCGACCCGGTAGCGCGCTGTCGCCGCAGCAGCAGGAGGTGATCTTCACGGCCCTCGTCCGCGTGACGAGCGCGTCGTTCGAAGCGGATATGACGGAGTACTGGACCCTGCGCCGGCGGGAGCGCTACTTCGACCGGCTGTCGGAGTTCATGATCGTCGCCGACGAGCGCGGACACATGGTCGGGTGGTCGGGATTCCAGACGCTCGAGGCACCTGCCTTCGTCAACATCTACATCGACTCCACCGGCATGGTGTCTGCGCAGCAGTCTCGCGGGGTCATGCGGACGCTGCTCGGAGAGCGAATCTCCAACGGGGCGGTCGCTCGGCACCGGGCCAGCTCTCCCGTCTATGTGTCGGCACGCAGCGAGAGCCCGGTCTTCTACAAGCTCATGCGATCCGTCGTCGGGGCGGACGCGCTCTTCCCGCAACCGGGCGCTGACCCGCCGCCGGACATCCTCGCGTGCGCACAGGATCTCGCCGGCCGACTCGGACAGTCCGACATCATGCAGCGGGGCTCGCTTGTCCTGCGCAACGCGTATGCCGTTCTCGACGAGCTCTACGGTGAGCTGCCGTCATGCGGTGACGCCGACCTCGACCAGCTCTTCCGGAGCCACCTCGGTCCGCTCGACGCCTTCCTGCTGGTCGGGCGCGCAGAGCGCAACCCGGCCGGCGCCGCTGCCCCCGGCACACCTCCACCACTGGCCGGGGAAGCGCGATGACGCGTCCTCGGCTGCTCGTGGTCGGCAGCGGCGGGAAGGTGTTTCGCGAGTACGCGCTGGCTGCGATGAGCAGGCGAGCGTCGCTTGTCCTGGCCTCCAAGGCCGAGCTGACGTGGCAGGCGCCGTACGTCGACGATGTCGCATTCGTCGATCCGGACGACCCGGTGGCGTTGTTGGAGGCGGCGCGGGAGGCGCGCATCGATGGCGTGCTTACCTACGACGAGCTGCTCGTCGAACGGGTCGCGCAGGTCGCCCAGGAGCTCGGGCTGCCCTCCGCCGGAGTCGCGCCGGTGCGGCGCTGCAAGGACAAGCTGATGCTGCGGGACCGGCTGAAGGCGGCGGGGCTCAGCGGCGTCGCCCATGCGGTCGCTGACGACGTTCAGGAGGCCGTGGCGGCGGCCGCCGGGATCGGCTATCCGCTCGTGCTCAAGCCGCGCGCGCTCGGCGGCAGCATCGGCGTCGTGCGCGTGGACGACGAACGCGAGCTCGTGGACAAGTTCGGCGTGGCACGGGATGCGCGCGCGGAGGGCGTTGCCTCCGCCTACACCGGCGTCGTGCTCGAGGAGTACGTCGACGGACCGGAGTACAGCCTCGACGCGGCCACGTGGAACGGCGTCACCACCCCCCTCGTCCTGGCCGAGAAGACGGTCGCCTTCCCGCCGTACTTCGAAGAGACGGCCCACCTCGTTCCGGGGACGCCGCGCGATGGCCTGGAGGATGCGATCGGGCTGGTCGTCGCCGCGCACCGCGCGATCGGGCTGGACCGGCTCGTGACGCACAGCGAGTTTCGTCTCTCCAGCCGGGGCCCGCGGATCATCGAGATCAACGCCCGCCTGGGGGGTGATCTCATTCCCTATCTCGGGCAGCTCGCCAGCGACGTCGACCTCGCCGGCGCCGCAGCGTCGATCGCCCTGGATCGCGAACCGGATCTGTCCCGCACGGAGCAGCGCACGGCCGGGGTCGTGATGGTCTATCCGGAGCACGACCTGCGCTTCGAAAGCGCCGCACTGCGCCGGGATCCCGCCACGTACGAGGGGCTCGAGCGCTTCGAGGTCATCGCGACCGCGGGCAGCGAACTGCGCTTGCCACCGCGCGGGTTCCTGTTCTCGCGCGTCGCGTTTGCGATCGTGACCGGCGCAAGCCGCGCCGAGTGCGAAGCGCGGATGCAGGCGGTTCGTGCCGACGTCGTGATCAACGCAAGCGCGTTGAACGGCTCATGACCGGACGGCGTGAATCTGCACCGCCGGACGCTTATCGATCGATCACGCGGATCGTGCTCGACGCGCCGCGGCCGGTGCGCGTCCTCGTCCTCGGGGTGCTCCTCAATCGCCTCGGCTCGTTCTTCGTCACGTTCCTCGTCCTGTTCGTGCGCGACGAAGGGCTCTCGCACCGCGAGATCGCGGCGGTGCTGCTGCTCGCCGGCGTCGCCACGGTGCTCGGATCGGTCGTCGGCGGATGGGCGGCTGACCGCTTCTCGCGCAAGCGCTCGCTGGTGTTCAGCACGCTGTCGGCCGGTGCGAGCCTGCTGCTGGTCAGCCTGGCGCCCGATCGGGCGACGCTGCTCATCGGCGTCTTCGCGGCGGCGCTGCTCACGCAGGCCTACATCCCCGCCGCATCGGCGCTCCTGATCGACCACAGCCACGAGCGCGACCGGGTGCCGACGTTCGCGCTGTTTCGGCTTGCGCTCAACGTGGGGGCGGCGCTGGGGGCGGTGGCGGCGATGCTCCTCGTCCCGCACGGGCTGGCCGTGCTGTTCGCCGTCGACGGCGCGACGTTCCTGCTGTTCTCAGCGCTGCTCATGGTGGGTCTGCCCGCCGACTCACGCGAGCCGGCGGCAGCCCGCGCCGCGACGGGATCGGGCGCGACCACCCAGGCCGTCGCCCGCGGAACGACGCTGCCGATCCTTGTCCTGCTCGCCGCGGTCCTGGCGATCACGATGGTCTACGCCCAGTACACCTCGACGCTCCCCCTGCATGTCCTCGACGTCGGTCAGACGGCCTCGATGTACGCAGCGTTGCTGACGGTCAACGGGGCGCTCGTGATCGTCGGCGAGCTGCCCTTGACCGCCATCACGCGATCGATGCCGTGGCGCGTGCCGATCGCAGCCGGGATCGTGCTCATGGGCGCCGGCATCGCGGTCTCCGGCGTGTCCCCCTCGATCGAGCTGATGCTGCTCGGCGTGGTCGTGTGGACCTTCGGCGAGATGCTCTATTCGCCGGTCGTGAACACCGCCGTCGCGGCGCTCTCGTCGCCGGAGCGCGTGGGGCGCTACCAGGGCTATCTGGCGGGCGTCCAGGCGATCGGCTTCTCCACGGGCCCGGCCCTGGGGACGTTGCTCTATGCCGAGTCGTCGAACGCGCTGTGGATCGCGTGCGGCGCCGTCGGCGCGCTGGCGGCGACCAGCCTGTTGCTCGTGCGAGAGCGATCTCGCGAGCCCGCGGCGGGCACACTCGCAAACGCGATCTGATGAATCGACCGGACACAACTTCGCCGCTCACGACCGGTCGCTCGCAGACAGCCACCGCGACCGCGCTGCGCGAGAGGGAGGCAGATCGCCCCGCCGTCATCCTGGAATGGCTCGCTCGGTGTCAGGCGGGCGGCCTGCGCGTCATCGCCGGCCGAGACGACCGCCGCATCGCATGGTCCGACGTCCTCCAGGACGTCGCGTCCGTGTTCCGGGAGCTGCGATCACAAGACGTGCGCGAGGGGACGCGGATCGGCATTTGCGCCGACAACTCGTACGAATGGATCGTGCTGGACCTCGCACTGCTGAGCATCGGGGCGATCCCCGTGGCCCTTCCGGTCGCCGAGTTCAGGGACACGCGCAGCGTCGATCTCGCAGAGCGCTTCGAGCTGGCGGCGATCTTCGCAGCGGCCGAGGCCAGCGAACCCGACGAGCCGGCCTTCGTCGCCCCTCTCGACGAGCTCCTGCGGGGGCCCCGCGTCTCGCTGCGCGCGCCGCCGAGCGCGCCCGTGACGGCCGCCCAGGACGGCGCCTTCACGCTCGCGTTCTCCTCCGGCACGGGCGGGCGCTTGAAGTGCCTGCGAGTCAGCTGGCACGGGTGCGCGACGCTCATCGAAGCCCACACCGCCGCATTCCCGTTTCGCCGCGACGACCGAATCCTGGTCGCGCTGCCGCTCAGCACGTTTCAGCAGCGGTATCTGACGTACCTCGCGATCCGCAACGACTGCGACGTCGTGCTGTCGACGTCGCGTCACCTCCTGCGCGCCATGCGCGATGGCAAGCCCACCGTCATCCTCGGGCCACCGAATCTCTACGAGCTCGCGGAGACGCGCTACGGCACGTTCAGCAGGAGGCGACGGCTGCTCATGAGTGCGGCGTCGTCAGCCGCGCGGCTGGTCCTCTCGAGCTCGCTGCGCCGGCGTGTGCGGGGCGCCGTGTTCTCGCCGCTTCACCAGCTCTATGGTGGGGCCGCCCGCCTGATGCTCGTGGGGTCGGCGCCGGTACGCCCCTCGACGCTGCGGTTCTTCAACCGGGCCGGGTTCGCGCTGTACCAGGTGTACGGCATGACGGAGACCGGATTCGTCACCTGGAACACGCCGGCCGCCAATCGCATCGGGTCGGTCGGCAAGCCCGTCTATCCGGGAACCGTGTACGTGTCCGATGACGACGAGGTGCTCGTGCGCCACGGCTGGCATCTGTGCACCGGCTACCACGACCCGCCGCCCGAGGTCCAGGCCGGCGTATTCCTCGCCGACGGCATCGTGGCCACCGGCGACCTCGGTGAGTTCGATCGCGACGGCTTTCTCTATCTGCGCGGGCGCAAGGACAACGTCTTGGTCTCGCGCGGCGGTCACAAGATCCAGCTGGAGGAACTGGAGGGCTCCCTGTGCGAGGCGCCGGCGATCAATCGCGTCGCCGTCTTCAAACCCTCGAGCGGCGCCGGGCTGGCGGTCGCGGCATGGTTCGCCGGGGACGAGGCCGCGGCCCGCGCGTCGCTCGGCGAGCTTGCCGAACGCCTCAACGCTCGCCTGCCGCTCAGCATGCACCTGCGGCACGCAGCGCTGATCCGGGGCGACCTCAGCGCCGACAGTCCTCTGCTCAACCGCAACCTGAAGCTCAACCGCGAAGCGGTTCGGCGTGAAGCCGAGCGTCGGCTGGAGCCGCTCGGGCGGGTCCGGGACCCCGATCACCCTCCCGCCAGAGCGTGACCTGATGCAGCGCGTTCCCCCGAGGATCGATGCGGAGCTTGCGCGTGCCGCCGCCTGCCAGCCCGATCTGGACTACAGCGATGTCCCCGGCGCCCGTCGCGGGCTCGCACGGGCATTGAAGCTCGCGCGAGCGTTCCAGACGCCGGAGATCGGCGGGCAGGGGCTGCGGGTGACCGACCGCGATCTCCCCACACGCGACGGCGACCACCGACTCGCGGCCCGCTTCTACGAACCGCACCAGGCACGGTCCCCGTCGCCCGCGCTCGTGTTCTTCCACGGCGGCGCATTCGTTGCCGGCGACCTCGAGACCGAGCACCTGCGCTGCGTGACGCTTGCGCGGCGCAGTGGCGTGATCGTGATGTCCGTGGACTATCGGCTCGCGCCGGAGCACCCGTTCCCCGCCGCACTGCACGACTGCTACGACGCCCTGCTGTGGTTGCACGCCAACGCACCCGCCATCGGCGTCGATCCGGCGAGGCTTGCGGTGGGCGGCAGCAGCGCGGGCGGAGCGCTGGCCGCAGCCGTCGCGCTGATGGCCCGCGACTGCCACGGCCCTTCGCTGACGTTGCAACTGCTGCTGTACCCGGTCATGGACGACCGCATGGAGACGCCCTCGATGCGGGCGTTCGATGACACTCCGGGATGGAACGCCATCAACAGCGTGCATATGTGGCGCCACTATCTCGGCGCGCTGGCCGCGGGCAGCGAGGCCGTCCCCGCGTACGCGGCGCCAGGACGCGCGACCGACCTGGCGGGCCTGCCGCCCGCGTACGTCCTCACCGCCGAATTCGATCCGCTACGCGACGAGGGCATCGACTATGCCGGCCGCTTGCTGCAGGCCGGGGTTCCCACCGAGCTGCATCAGTTCCCAGGGGCCTTCCATGGCTTCGACGTCGGCGTCCCGCAGGCCGGCCTGTCCGTCCTCGCGCTCGACGAGCAGTCCTCGGTCCTCGCGCGAGCACTTGGCGCCGCCCCCGAGGACGAAGGCCCAAGCCGTGTGAGTCGTGAGGTCTCGCCGGAGCCGGCTCGCGACTGACCGTATGAGCGACTCAGCCACGCCCAGGAGGTAGATGTGCGAACAGACGATCCAACCGTGCACAAGCTCAGCGAGCTGTGGACCTCGCTCAGCGGCGGCAAGGACGTACGATCGGACGTGAGCTTCATCGACCAGGGGGCCGACTCGCTGCTGCTCATCACCCTCCTGTCGGAGATCGAAAGCGAGTTCGATGCCTACATCGAGGCCGAGGAGCTGCTCGAGAACCCGACGATCGAGAGCCTCGCGCGCGTCATCGAACGCAAGTTGGAGCCTTCTGATGCACGCCTCGTGGACCGACGTCCGCACACCGTCGATCCGCGCGCCTCGCCATGACCGACGTCCGCCTGGACCCGGAGCTGCTGCGCGCTGCGGCCATGCAGCCCTGTGAGGACTTCACCGATCCGATCCTCGCCCGGCGGGCGTTCGACCGCGCGACGAGGCTCTCGCGCGCGCTGCGCGGGAACATCGACACCGCCGGCCTCGACATCGCCGCGCGATCGATTCCCAGGACCGACGGACAGACGATCGAGGTGCGCACCTACAGCCCGGACTCGGACCCGGCGGTGCCTCAGCCCCTGCTGGTGTACCTCCACGGCGGCGCATTCGTAGCGGGTGATCTCGATACCGAGCACGTCCGATGCGTCCATCTGGCCCGCGAGGCCGGCTGCATCGTCGCGGCGGTCGCCTACCGGCTGGCGCCGGAGCACCCGTACCCAACGCCGCCAGAAGACTGCATGACCGCCTTGCGCTGGCTCATCGGCGACGAGTCGGAGCTGAACGTGGACCGCACGCGGGTCGCGGTCGGCGGCAGCAGCGCCGGCGGCACCCTTGCGGCGGCGATCGCGTTGATGGCCCGCGACGGCGGCGGGCCCGCGCTGGCGCTTCAGCTGCTGCTGTATCCCGTGCTGGATGACCGGGCACGCACGCATTCGATGCGCTCCTTCACCGACACCCCAGGATGGACCTCGCAAAACAACGTTCACATGTGGCGCCACTACCTCGGGCGAGACCACGCCGAGGCCATATCGCCGTATGCCGTACCGTCGCGGTGCGGCGATCTCCGCGGTCTGGCGCCCGCCTACATCCTCCTGGCCGAGTTCGACCCGCTGCGCGACGAGGGCATTTCGTACGCGTCGCGGCTGCTCGCTGCCGGCGTTCCCACGGAGGTGCACCTCTTCCCCGGCACCTTCCACGGCTTCGATGTGGCGGTCCCCGACGCGAACGTCTGCCGGCGAGCGATGCGCGGCCAGATTGCGGCACTGCAGCGCGCCTTCCGCATCCCCGCCGCCGGCTAGTGGATGACGTGCCTGCGGACGTACTGGACGGACTCGCGGGCTGACAGCGGCTCGCTGAGATCGGCGCGTACGAACCAGCTCACATACTGCCGTTGCCAGGACAGCTCCTGCGCGGACAGCAGCGCAACCGGGAACCGCTGTGAGATGGAGCGCAGGCTGTACTCCGATACGCCTGGTCGGCGTGTCGCGCGCTCGCGCAGTTCCTCGCTGGCCGACAAACATCGAAAAGATCGGCGCGGGGATGTATCAGGCGCCGTCCGTCGCGCCTCTTGTCACGAGGTGCGTCTCAACCACCATGCCCTATGGCCGAGCCTCGAGACATGGACATGAGCCAGTGTCGGGTGCATCCGCACCGTCGCGCAACAGGTTCTGAGAGCGAGTCTCGAGCCGATCCGGCGTCGACGGGGCCCATTCCGGTCACCATCGCGCGTCGTGCGATCACCGCGAGCGACCCCTTCGCGGCGTACTGCCTCCTGCGCGAGGCGTACGGCTCCGCTGACTGCTTTCTGCTGGAATCGCTTGCCGGCCATGCAGGCGACCGCGGCGCCGCCGTCGTCGGCTTCGGCCGGCTGATGAAGCTGTCGGTGTCCGAGGGGCGCATCTCGCTCACCGGCGACGAGAACCTCGTGAAGACGGTAACCGAGGCGATGCTGGCCTCGGAGGGCGTCGCGCAGGATGAGCGCGGGCTCTCGCTCGTCGATCGTGAGGGCTTCTGGCGCATCCAGCGGGCACTGAGGGATGGCTTCGACGTGTCCGGGGCCACGGACGACGGCTATTCGTTCGGCGTGTTCGCTCTCTACGGCTACGACGCCGCGCACTACGTCGAGCAGTTGCCGTCCACCATCCCGGCCGAGGATCCGTTTCCGGACCTGATCATGACGCTGCACGCCGGCTCGCTCGTGTTCGATCTACGACGGCGCACGGCGGCGGTCGTCGCGGCCATTTCGTCGCACTGGGACGACGTCGATCTCGCGGAGGTGGAGTCGCTCGTTCTCAGGAAACCGTCGACCGCCGTCCGTGCCGCGGCAGAGCCGATACCGCGGCCGTCGGCCATCGATGACAGCGCGACGCTGGAAGGCTTCTCATCCGCCGTGAACCGCGCGCGCGATCACATAGCAGCGGGCGACATCTACCAGGTGCAACTCGGGCACCGCATCGACGTCACCTCCGACATCGACGTCCTGCTCGTCTACAGGCGCCTTCGCGAGCGCAACCCGTCGCCCTACATGTGCCTCGCCGATTTCGGCGCCTTTCATCTCATCAGCGCGAGTCCCGAGATGTTCGTGCGAATAGCGGGGTCGTCGCTCACGATGCGGCCGATCGCGGGGACCGCTCACCGCGCCGGCAACCCGGACGTCGATGCCGAGCGCGTGGCACGTCTGCTGGACGACGACAAGGAGCGTGCAGAACACGTGATGCTCGTCGACCTCTGTCGCAACGACCTCGGCCGCGTGGCAGTCCCCGGCACCGTCGCCGTCGAGGCTCTCATGACGGTCGAGCGCTACTCCCATGTCTTTCACCTCGTCTCCACGACGGTGGCCGAGAAGCTTTCGGACTGCGATGCCTTCGACGTGATCCGAGCGGCGTTTCCCGCGGGGACGATGACCGGTGCACCCAAGATCCGCGCGATGGAGATCATCGAGGACCTCGAGACCGTGCGGCGCGGCGGCTACGCCGGCGCGTTCGGCCTGCTGGACTTCGGCGGCTACACCAACACCGCCCTGTGCATTCGCACGATCTTCGGCCAGGGCAACCGCTTCATGCTGCAGGCGTCGTCGGGCATCGTGGCCGACTCGACGGCCGGCCGCGAATGGACTGAGACGCTGGCCAAGCTGAACGCGCTGTTCTGGGCGGTCACCGACGAGGAGCTTCTATGAGGGCGACGATCGTCGACGCGCGCGACAGCTTTACCTACATCATCTACCAGTACCTGCGCGAGATCGGCATCAATGTGCGCGTCGTCCGCAGTGGCGTCCAGAGCCCGCATGAGCTCGCCGCTGACGCGCCCGACTTCATCCTGCTCGGGCCGGGACCGGGCCACCCGCGCGACTCGGGCCACGTCGAGATCGTCACGGCCCTCAAGCGGCGCCTGCCGCTGTTCGGGGTCTGCCTCGGCCATCAGGCGATCGCACTGGCGTTCGGCGGGCGGGTCGAGCGAGCCACGCATCTCATGCACGGAAAGACGAGTGTGATCGCGCATGACGGCAGCGGCGTGCTGAAAAACCAGGCACGAAGCTTCAGCGCGACCCGCTACCACTCGCTGATCGTCACCGACGACCTCCAGAGCCCGCTCGTCGTCACCGCCCGCGCGGCGGAGGACGGCTGCGTCATGGCTCTGCGCCACCGCACGCTTCCAATCGAGGGCGTTCAGTTTCACCCCGAGAGCATCGCGACGGAGAACGGCCTCGCGATCTTCGCAGCCTTCGTCGCCGAGCACGTTATCGGAAAGGAGAACTGATGAAGTTCCTCGCTCTGCAGGGATCAGAACGCACCGGCGGCCTGACGGCCGCCGCCCTCGGCCTCGCGAAGCCGTATCTGGCCCGGCGCGGCTGCGAGCTCGACATCGTGTCCGTCGCCGCGCTGGACGTCCGCTTGTGCGGCCAGTGTGGGGACTGCAACGCCCTGCCGCACCCCTGCGTCGTCAACGACGACGTTCCGGCCGTCGTGCGTCGCATGGTGCAGGCCGACGGCATCGTCTTCGCGGCGCCGGCGCACGGCTTCGGCACCGCGTCGACGATGCAGAACTTCATCGAGCGGGCCGGGGTCGGCTATCTCAGGTTCGATCGGCCACTGACGAACAAGGTCGCCGGCATCATCGTCACGGGACGGCGATACAACCTCGGCGCGGTTCACGACCAGCTCGTGAACAACGTGCTGCTCAATCGCATGATCCTCGTCGGAAGCGGCTTTCCGGTGCTGATCGAGGAGCTCAGCGGTGTCCGCGGCGAGGGGAGTCCGGAGGCCCTGAAGGCGCTCTACAGCATGCTCGACCGCATGGTGGACATGGCCGGGCTGCTGGCCGACGGCGCCGCGCGGGGCCGCGCCCTGCAGGTGCCGGCGGGCACGGAGCGAGTGTGAGCGCAGTGATCGACGAACACGTTGAGGAGGATCGAACCGATGTGGCTACCGACTGACCCCAGGCTCTCCGCCTTCGTCCAGGAGTACACGGGCTTCTGCGAGTCGTTCTATGCGCGGGACCTGACCGAGGAGGACTGGCGCGCGTGGCGGCAGACGCGACTGTCGGAGGTCCTCGCACGTGTCATGGAGGGGTCGAAGTTCTACCAGCGCCATCTCGACGGACATCCGGTCGCCGGTTGCACCCTGGAGGATCTGCCGACGCTCCCGTTCACGACCAAGCAGGACTTGCGAGAGCAGATGTTCGACATCCTGGCGGGGAACATCAGGGAGGCGACGTTCTTCTACGAGACAACCGGAACGACCGGCCGCGCGACGCCATGCCCGCGCGACGCCAAGGAAGTCATCGCCAGCAACTACCACGTGACCAAGTCGTGGGAAAGCATCTTCAGGCATCACTTCGGAGCCCGCGCGCCCGCGATCGGGCTGATGGGCCCGACGGAGGTGCATTCGTTCGGCGACACCCTTGGTGACATCGCCCGGAACGTCGGAGTCTGCAACGCGAAGATCTGGCCGTACTCGCCGGTCATGGGCTTCAAGAAGGCGCTGGAGCTGATGCGTGACCTGGAGTTGGAGATCATATGCTGCACGCCCGGCGTCTGTCTGAACCTGGCGAAGGCCGCGCAGCACTACGGGCACGATCTTCATACCGATTTCAGCGTCGAGCTCTTCTTCCTCACGGGTGAGATGTGCACGCCGGAGCTGGCGCGTACCATCGATGAATTGTGGAACGTCAGGACCTACAACATCCTGTACGGGTCACAGGAGGCGTTCGTGATCGGAGTCGCATGCGAGCATCGCAACATGCATGTGGCGGACCCCAACTACATCGTCGAGATCCTCGATCCCGAGACCGGCGAGAGCATGGGCTCGACGGGCGCTGGCGAGCTTTGCGTGACGACGCTCATCCCCGGGGTCAAGCCGCTGATCCGGTACCGCACCGGAGATCTCGTCCACGTCGGTCCGAACGACTGCGGATGCGATCTGCCGGGCGCGCGCATCGACGTGGTGGGCCGGGTCCTGGATCGCCTGCTCCTGAACGGGCGCCGCTACCGGCCGTCGGAGATCGAGACCGCCGTCCTGACGGGGCTCACCGGGTGCGCGGGCTATCAGGTCGTCCTCGAGTCCGACGCGCAGGACGTCGATCGCGCGACGGTCAGGCTGGAGTTCCTGCGCGACGCCGTGCCGCCCGCCGGCGCTGCGGCGGCGATCGAAGCGCGCTTCGCGCGCGCGTTCGACCTCGCCACCAGCGTGGAGATCGCCGAGGAGCTCGACCCGATCACGAGCACCGGCGCGTTCGTCAGCTGGAAGGCCGCGCGAATCATCGACAAGCGCGGCGACGATGGCGTCGAGGAGCGGGCCGCGCAGCGCTTGGCGGCAAACCGCGGGTACCGAACATGATCGACGTCGGCCTCGACGAGCTGCACCGAGAGCTGCAGCGCCATGACGGCGGTCGGGGCGCGCCGCGGCTCGGTACCCTCGGGCCCGAGGGGACGACCAGCCACCACATCGCCGTGTGGCTGCTGGAGCTGGTGGGCTCTGCGCGACCGCGATCGCTGCAGCTGGAGCTCTACCCGAGCTTCCCGGAGGTGCTCGCCGCGATCGAGAGCGACAAGATCGAGCTGGCCCTCGTTCCGAGCGCGTTCGCCGGCGCGACGGAGTTCCACTGGTCGCCTTGCCTCCGGCTGCTGCTGCACTTCGCGCGCGCGACGCCCGCCTACGGCTTGGCGTACAGCGAGACCGTGCCCGCCCAGGGCTCCGAGGTCGTCGTCGCGGCGCTGCCCGAGGTCCGTCGCCTGCTCGCCGATCTGCGTACCGACGCCTTGCGGGCGGCGTCGCCGCGGTGGTTGGACGCGCAGTCCACCGTCGAGGCTGCTCGCATGGCGGCCGATGGACGCGCGGACTTCGCGATCACCAATGAGTTCGGCAGACGCGTCGCAAACCTCACGTGGCTATCGGCTCGGGCGGGCCCGCAGATCGTGTGGATGGTGTTCGCACCGATGCGCTGCGCGCCGCTCACCGGATCCGCACTTGCCGGCCATTCACATATGATTGAACAGGAGCGTGATGATGAGTGAGGTAAGAGCAGCGGCAGCAGACAGCAGGCTATTGCTGCATGACGTCGCGGTGCAGCGCGGGCTCGGGCTCCCCACGGAGCCACCCCAGAGCATCCTGATCGAAGGTGATCGGATCGCCGCGATCATGCCGAGCGCCGAGGCGCCGACCTCGCGCGGCGACGTTGAGGTGATCGACCTCGAGGGCGCGTGCGTGATGCCGGGGATGACGCTCGGCCACGGCCACATCGCATACAACGACGTCATCACGGCGCGCGACACGATGTTCAAGTACAGCCTCCCGGAGGTCACGCTCTTGGCGGCGGACAACGCCCGGCGGATGGTGCAGCTCGGCTATACCGCGCTCGTCGGGGCCGGGTCGGTCGCCGGCATCGACATGGCGCTGAAGCAGGCCATCGCCGCCGGCCGCTTGGAGGGCCCCCGCATCACGGCGTGCAGCCGCGATCTGATGGTCTCCGCACCGCCGGAGCGGCGCAACCCGGAGGTGGCATCGCGCTTCCCGGCAGACCTGATGCCGATCGTCGACTCCGCGGCCGCCATGGTCGAGCGCACCGCCATCGAGATCGAGCAGGGCGCGGAGATCATCAAGACGTTCTCGTCCGGTGACGACACCTATCCCAACGCGAAGTCACACGAGCTGCTCTACAGCCTGGATGAGCTGAAGGCGGTCGTCGCCGCGGCTCGCCCTCGTGGCGTGCGCGTGCGGGCCCATTCGCGGGGCCTCGGTGGCATCCGCAACGCGATCGAGGCCAGGGTCGACATCATCGACCACGCCACGTACGCCGACGACGCCGCGTTGGACGCCATCGCGGAGGCCGGGATCTTCATCATCCCCAGCCTCTACCAGCCGCGCCAGCTGCTCCTGCACGGGCGCGAGCACGGCAAGACCGACGAGTTCATGAACGCGCTCGAGTTCCAGGCCGAGATCGACAACACGCTGTGGATGCTGCCCGAGGCGGTAAAGCGCGGTATCCGCATCGCGACGGGCGACGACTTCGGGTTTGCGTGGACGCCGCACGGAACCTACGCCGACGAGCTGCGCGTCTATGTCGAGGTGGCCGGCATGGCGCCGGCGACGGTGCTCTCCTGGGCGACGTCGAACGGGGCCGCGCTTGCTGGCCGCGGCGCGGACGCGGGGTCCGTCGAGGTCGGCAAGCTGGCAGACCTCGTGGTCGTCGCATCCGATCCCGTCCAGGACATCGGCGTCCTCACAGACCCGTCGAAGATCCTGATGACGCTGCTCGCCGGCCGCGTCGTGCGCGACATCAGGTCAAAAGGCCTTCCGCAGGCCGCGGCGCTGTCGGGTGCGAGCTCGCGATGAAGAGGTCCGTCTGGTATCTCAGCATCGGTACCTTCGCGATCGGTACCGACACGTTCGTCATCGCGGGCGTCCTGCCGACGATCGCGGAGGACCTGCACACCAGCGTTGGACAGACCGGCCAGCTGATCACGGTGTACGCGCTCAGCCTCGGCGTGCTGGCCCCGATCCTCGGCACGCTCACGGCTCAGCGGCCGCGGAAGCAGCTCCTCCTGTGGGCGCTGATGCTGTTCGGCCTCGGCAACGCGTTCTCCGCCCTGGCACCGACCTTCGAGTTGCTGCTCCTCAGCCGCGTCGTCGCGGGCGCGGGGGCGGCCCTGTACACGCCCACCGCCGCGGCGGCCGCCGTCTCGATGGTCTCGGAGGCAGAGCGCGGCCGGGCCCTGGCGACGGTCCTCGGCGGAGCCACCGTCGCCACCGTCATGGGGGTCCCGCTGGCGACCCTCATCGGGGTCGAATGGGACTGGCGGGCGGCATTCGGCGCCGTCTGCGCGGTCGCGGTGGTCGCGGCCCTGACGCTTGCGATCACGCTGCCGCACCCCCCGGTCCTGCCGGTGCCAACGCTGCGGGAGCGATTGAGGCTGCTGCGCGACCGGCGGATCTTGCCGATCATCGTCACGACGTTCCTGTTCTTCGCCGGCGGCTTCGCCGTCTACACCTATGTCGCCGTCGTCCTCGATGTCGATCACGTCCATCTCGTGCTCGCGCTGCTCGTCTTCGGCGTCGCGGGCGTCTGCGGCAACTACCTCGGCGGATGGGCGACCGACCGGTTCGGCCCGCAGGTGGTGCTGCTCTGGGGCCTGGCCGCGTTCGCGGCAGCGCTGGCCCTGCTGCCGGCGGCGCACGGCCACTATGGCGCAGAGCTCATCGTCCTCGCCATGTGGGCGCTGGCGGCATGGACGCTCACCGTGCCCCAGCAGCACCGGCTGATCGCGACGGTGCCGCAGCTGGCACAAGTGGCGGTCGGCCTGAACAGCGCTGCGGTCTTCATCGGCATCGGCCTGGCGGGATCGATCGGCGCATGGGGGATCTCGCTCGTCGGAACCGACCAACTCCCCTACCTCGGGTCGGCGATCGTGGTCGTCGCACTCCTCGTCGCCGCGGGCCAGATCCGGCTCTCGGAGCAACGGACCTCGAACGAGAGCGCTGGACTGTCACCGAGCTGATGAGCGAGCGGGATCCCGCCCGTGCTGGCCGCGGCACCGAAGCATGCGTTTGTGGACGGCTGGGTGTATCACGCGACCGGTCCCAGGTCTCTGCGTTAGTGGCAGGCCCATGCGCGCACTCACTCACAACCCCGGGGAAGACGTATTGCTTTCGACGGACCACGGGGCCGCGTCGCTGCGGGCCCTCCAGCAGCCCGATTGGACCGACCACGCTCAGCTGCGAGACGTCTGTGGCCGGCTGATCACCGACGTGGCGCCGGTCGACGCCGCAGCGTCTCGGGCGCTGCGCGACGAGCTGGCGTGCGCCGCTCGCGGAGACGGCTTCGTTCTGATCGGCGGCGACTGCGCCGAGCGGTTCGGCGACGCCACACCGCCACGCGTCATCGAGAAGGCCGTTCACCTGCACCGCATCGCCGAGCGCATCGAGCGCGCCACCGGCGTCCCGACGACGCGCATCGGCCGGTTCGGCGGCCAGTTCGCCAAGCCCCGGTCGCAGGCCTACGAGGAGCTGAGCGACGGGCGGCTCGTCCCCAGCTACCGCGGCGACGCCGTCAACGGCTTCGCGTCCGACGATCGACGTCACGATCCGACGCGGCTCCTGGTCGCCCACCGGCGCACCAGCGCCGCCGCCGATGCGCTGCTGGGCTGGGATCGCCAGCGGCACGAGGCAGCGACCCGCGGCCGCCGCCAGCCCCCGGCGCGCACGTACCTGAGCCACGAAGCCCTGCTGCTCGACTACGAACGGGCGCTCCTTCGCCGCGGCGGAACGCATGCGTCCAGCGGCCACTACCTCTGGATCGGCGATCGGACCCGCCATCCCGACGACGCGCACGTCGCGTTCGCCGCATCGATCGCCAACCCCGTCGGGGTGAAGCTCGGCGCGTCGGTCGATCCGGCGCACGTCCGCGCGCTGGCCGAGGCCCTCGACCCGCCGCACGCGCACCGCCCGGGCCGGCTGTCGTTCATCGTCCGCATGGGGGCGGGGCGATGCGAGCGGCTCCTCCCGCCGGTGATCGAGGCGCTCGGGTCACGCGCCGGCGACGTGGTTTGGATCCTCGATCCCATGCACGGCAACGGGCGCACGAACGTCCATGGCCAGAAGACGCGGCTCATGACCGACATCGAGCACGAGCTGTGCGAGTTCTTCGCCGTGCTGCGGCGCTACGGCCTGTCGCCCGGCGGCATCCACCTCGAGATGACCCCCGACGACGTCACGGAATGCCTCTACGGCACGGACGACCTGGACCGCTGGCTGCCGACCTACCGCTCTGCGTGCGACCCGCGGCTCGACCCGGGCCAGGCGGCCGCCGTCGCGGACGTCCTCGCCGAGCTGCTGCGTTGCGCCCGCCGCCCGCGCGCCGTTGGGGGCCGCGGGCGCGGCGAGATCACTGCATGAGCATCGACTGCAGCCGGCCGTCGGGCCGTGATCGCTCCTCCTCCAAGGCGGCGATCTCCGCAGGGGTGAGCGGCTCGCAGCGCAGCTCGTGACGGTTGACGACCCGTTGGATCGCCCGCTCGATTTCCTCGGACGTCGCCGCGCGGAACGCGTAGCGCCCGCCCGTCTCCCTGCACCCTCCCGTCCCCGCCAGGACGGCCCCCGGCTGGGGGAGGATCTCGGCGTACATCGCCGGCTCGTCGGCGATGAGGGACCTCGCCGCGACGACGCGGCACGGCCGGACGGGCGGCTCGGGCATCAGGAGATATCCGCCGGCCTCCTCGATGACGTCCATCGCCGGCAGGTCCGGCGTCTCGCCGAGCAGCAGGCGGACGGAGACCTCGTGCAGGTCCACGCCGTAGACGTCGCGCCAGATGTCGGGGATCAGCGCTCCGCCGACCCTGGCGCCGATCTCCAGGAACACGAGGTCGTCGTCGTGCTCCGACGGCGCCGGCGATCCGGCGTCGGCCGGGGCGGTGCGGAACAGCTCGAGGTGAAACGCGCTCGTGTCGAGCTCGAGGGCCGTGACGACCCGCTGAGCGTAGCGCCACAGCCGTCGCTCGAGGGCGGCGTCGCCGTTGGCGACGGACCCGAACGGTCCGCCGAGGGCGAAGTCGAGGCAGGCGTCCAGGAGGCGCGAGGAGCGCAGGATTCTCACCGTCCCTGCGTGCACGATCCCGTCGACCTGGTACATCTCGCCGGCGATGAACTCCTCGCACTCGTAGTCGGCGAGGACCTGCGTCGCAAACGCCCGCTCCAGCGCCGGCAGCGAATCGATGACGAAGATACCCTGGCTGTCCCAGCGGCTGCGCGGTTTGAGGACGACCGGGAAGCCGATCGCGCCGGCGAAGTCGCGACACGCGTCGTACGAGGTGACCTCGGCGAAGCGGGGGACCCGTAGGCCGGCGGCCGCGACGAGCGTCTTCATCGTCACCTTGTCGCGGACGCGGCGGATCTCCTGCGGGCCGGGTCCCGGGACGCCCAATCGCTCGCGCAGCCCGGCGCCCACGTCGAGATCGAACTCCGACAGGGCGAGCACATGGTCGAACGGACCGAACCGGTCGGCGATGCCGCGGGCGAGCGCGTACACCTGCTCGAAGTCGGCCAGGTCGTCGGTCGTGACGACGATTTCCGCGAGCGCCTCGTCGAGCGGGGCCCGCCCGTCCGGGGTCGTGATGTATGCGACGCGGGAGCTGCGGTGGTCGATGTAGCGGTGGTAGCGCCCCGAGTCGTCGTCGAAGCGGTTGATGACGAGCACGTGGTTGTGCATCGCGTCGTCTCAGACGGAGCGGGTCAGATGCATGAGGGCCGTGTACGGCGGAAGCTCGAACTCGATCGTCGTCGTCATCGTCCAGCCCGTCGCGTCGAACACGTCGGCCCATTCCGCCAGCGACGGCAGCGCCTGCCCCATGACGGCGTGCGCTGTCTCGAAGGCGAGCGTGAAGACCGGGTGACGCTCCGTCGGAGCGAGGTCTGAGCGGTACGTGTCGCACATGATCAGGTCCGTGGCCGCCGGGAAGGCCTCGCCGATCGCCTCGAGGCTTGCGATGCACTCGGCCCGCGGCCAGAGGTCGTGGCCCATCATGAAGCACGACACGAACTCGATGTCGAGGAACTCCGGCCGGCGCTGCAGCCGCTTGCCGTCGCCGCGCATGATCGTGAGCCGGTCGGCGAGCGCGGCCTCGGCGACGGCCTGGCGCGCGAGCGATACCGCTCCCTCGGCGATGTCGATGCCGACGCCGCGGAAGCCCGGATTGCGCTCGGCGAGCTCGATGAGCCGCTGACCGCTCCCGCATCCGAGATCGGCGCCCGACCGCAGTCCGCGCCTCTCGACGAGCTCGCAGAATGGCTCGTCGACGAACGACAGCCCCGCATCCCTCGCTGCCACGCCGATGGCCCTGAAGTCGCGTGTCACGAACTCGCCGGTGCAGATGCTGTTCCTGACCATCTGCGGCATCGTGGCGAAGAGCTCTCCGCAGCCGCGCGTCAGCCAGTAGAAGAACCCCTTCTTCGCGATGGCGTCGCCGAACAGCGGGCCCGCGGCGGCCACGCGGCTGCCCTCGTCGAGGGTCAGCACGCGCGTGAGCGCGAGCGCGTGCGCGATCCGCTGCACCGACCTCAGATCGAGATCCTCCTCGCGCGCGAAGGCCTCGAGGTCGACGGTGGCGCGCTGGGGCCGCAGTCGGTCGAAGAGCCCCAGCTCCCAGGCCGCCGAGAGGGCGTACGCGGCGACGGCGTGGTTGTACATGTCATCGATCGACGCGACGAGTCGCGGGAGCGGGTCGTCAACGAGCATGTCCGGGCTCATACGGTCTCCTTGTGTGGGGCGGACAGATGGCGTCGAGCGCATGGGCGACGCCGTCCACCTCGGGGGCTGATCCGACGCTGACGCGAAGCGCTTCTCCGACCTGATGGACGCGGATGCCGCGCGCCAGCAGCTCAGCGCGCCACGGCACGGCGGGGTCCGGGGGCTCTGCGAACAGGAAGTTCGCCTGGCTGGGCTTCACGCGGAAGTCGCGCGCGGCCAGGATCGCGCGAAGCCGCTCGCGGTTGGCGGTGTTGGTCGCGCGCCGGCACTCCGCGGTCCGCGTGTCGGTGAGCGCGGCAAGCGCGGCGACGGCGGCCGGCTGGCTCACCGTGAACGGCGTCTGCAGGGCTTGGAGCCGCGCCGTCAGCGTCGCGGGTGCGACGGCGTACCCCACCCGCAGGCCGGCGAGGCCGTGGATCTTCGAGAACGTCCTCGTCGTGACGACGTTGGGAAGCGCGGACAGCTCGACCAGCGACAGGTCATCGGTCAAGGGCTCGGCGTAGTCGTGGTACGCCTCGTCGTTGAGCACCACGGTCGTGGCCGGCACGGCGCGCGCGAGATCGGCGACGCAACGGCGGGATACGAACGCGCCGCTCGGATTCTGCGGATTGGAGAGCGCGACGAGACCGACGGAGCTGTCCACGTGCGCCGCCGTGACCGGCCCTGCCGAGGCGACGGGCAGCTCGACTGCGGGCGTCGCGCATTGCTTCGAGAGCAGGGGGTACAGCTCGAACGCCGGCACGTGGTACAGCACCGCACGTCCGCCGCCGGTGAACGCACGCCATGCGAGCGCGATCAGCTCGGCGCTCCCCGCGCCGACGAGCACGCGATCCAGCGGCACGCCGTGCAGCTCGGCGACGCGGCTGCGCAGCTGGCCCGCCGCGGAGGGATAGCGGTTGGTGCTCGAGATCGTTGCCCGCATCGCCCCGGCGACGTGCTCGGTGACCGCCTCCGGGTGCTCGTTGGCATGTAAGCGAAGCATCCACCGGATGAGTACGCGGCGGGTGTCCCTGATACATGGGTTTGGAAGTCGCGGTGTCCCCTGTCGCCCGCCGGCACGGTCGAGCTGCTCAATGGAACGGGAAGGTCAGGCTGGCGGCCTCGGCGTCGGTGCGCCTGACGTGGATCGGTCCATCCTGGCGGACTTCGATCTCGTACTCGCCCGGCTGGCCGGGCTCGTCGGGCAGGACGCCGTCGGCGAGGGCGTGAAGCAGTGGTAGCGGCGCGACGCCGAATGGCACGGTCCGCGGGCGTCCGTCCTGGAGCGTTCGAATGGCTGCGCGTTCGAATGCGAGGACCGCTTCGAGTTGCGGGAGGTGCAGGCCGCGTGAAAGCAGGTAATCGGCGAAGGCGTCGGCTTCGCTGCCTGCGAACTGTCGTGGCGGGGCGATCTTCCAGAATTCCCCGAGCAGTGCCCGGAAGATGTCGGGGCCGAGCGCCAGCATGAGCAGTCGTGACGTGAGCCGGTATACGCCGACGACCATCGAGCCGCGGAACTCGTGGATCATCGATGCGACGAGCCGTGTGCCGGGGTCGCGGGCGAGCTCGCGTTCGAGGTCGCTGGACGGCAGGCGTCCGGTGACGATGTTGCCCAGCGCGCGCTCCCAGTCGTGCGCTGCGATCGTGGGCTCGCCGGCGGTGAGGCACGCCGGCGCCGGCGCGCGGGGCGCGGGCTCGGCGCGTGGCCGGCGCAGCGACCAGCTCGTGCACGCGTTCGAGCTGCGCGCGCGTGGCCGGCAGTCCGAAGCGGGGCACGTAGGAGGAGAACAGCTCGAAGATGATCGCCTTGACCTGCGGCAGCGCGGGGATGACCTCGGTGCAGATGTCAAGCAGCGGCGGCGAGATCGCGCCGGTGTGATCGCCGCCGAAGTTCCACGACGATCCGGACAACCTCGATGGATGTAGTTCCCAGACGCGCTGCAGCGGGAGCGCCGACACGAACCGGGTCGACGGATTGGCGGCCGTTGAGCGCGTTGCAGTAGATGTTGTGGAGGTCCAGCAGGATCCCGCAGTCCGCCCGCTCTGCCACCGCGGCGACGAACTCCCCGTCGCCGAGCTCGTCCGCGCGCGGGCGCAGGTAGTTGACCGCGGTCTCGATGGCGATCGGCACGCCGGCTCCAGGCCGGAACTGTAGATCACGCCCACCCCGAGCTCGGGCAGCCCGCTCACCTCAGTGAAATCTTCACCGTCTCATCACCCCGCGGTCTCCCGGTCGGCAGCGCGTGGGCAGGCCCGGAGCGGGAGTGCGTATCTCACATAATGGTATGAGGCTTCGCGTCCATGTCGGGGGCTGATGACAGTGCCGGCGACCGACCCTGCCAGCGTAATATTCGTGCGTTCCCGGCACAGTACGCGTGCGCGGTTCCCAGCGAAGGGGGGAGCATAGCCGATGCCGGCCGGCGCGCAAGCCGGCTTGACTTCAGTGGTGACGGGTGCTTAGGTGCCCTATGGGCGTGCTGGCGCGCACGGCGGAGCGTGGAGTCCCACGACCCGGACATGCCAGCTCGTCGTCCGTACGGCCGATCGCGCGCCTGTGTCGAGCACAACGAGTCACAGTGAATCTGCCAATGTCGAGATAGCCGGTCGCGTGGGCGGCGAGACCACACGGTTGCGCCCGGGATGGCGATCTCGCTCATGAGCGACGCGGGCGACCGGCGGGTCGGCGTATGGCTCGTCGGGGCGCGCGGGTCCGTAGCGACGACCGCGGTCGTCGGCGCTGCCGCGGTGGCCGCCGGCCTCGCCGAGCCGACCGGGCTCGTGACCGCCCAGCCGCCGTTCGCCCACGCGGGACTGCCCGCGCTGGGAGGGCTGGTGTTCGGCGGGCACGACGTCATCGCGACGCCGCTCGCGAGTCGCGCCGCGCGCCTGTCGCAGGCCGGCGTGCTGCCGGCCGGGCTCGACGTCGCGGTTGGCGGCGCCCTGGCGGCGGCCGAGGCAGAGCAGCGGCCGGGCGTCACGGCGTTCGAGGGGCGCGACGACCAGCGCGACGCGATCGACCGCATCGCGGGCGACCTGCGGGCCTTCCGCGCGCGGCACGAGCTCGCATGCGTCGTCATGATCAACCTGTCGTCCACCGAGGCGCCCGTGAAAGCTCACGCCGCGCACCGCGACGCCACCGAGCTGGCGAACGCGCTCGAGCACGGGCCGGGCGTCCTGCCGCCGAGCTCGCTCTACGCCGTCGCGGCGATCGAGTCCGGTTGTGCATTCGTCGACTTCACGCCGTCCACGGGGGCGCGCCTGCCCGCGCTCGAGGCGCTCGCCGAGGCGCACGAGGTGCCGCTCGCCGGCAGCGACGGCAAGACGGGTGAGACGCTGCTCAAGGCGGCGCTCGCGCCGGCGTTCGCTGTCCGCGCGCTGAAGGTGCGCTCGTGGTCGGCGACCAACCTGCTCGGCGGCGGTGACGGCGAAGCGCTGGCGGACCCTGAGCGCGCGCGTTCCAAGCTGGTGTCGAAGGGACGCGTGCTCGAGGAGATCCTCGGCTACCCGGTCGAGGCGCCGATCCGGATGGAGAACGTGCGCGACCTGGGCGAGTGGAAGACGGCCTGGGACCACATCACGTTCGAGGGCTTCCTCGGCGTGCGGATGCGCATGCAGTTCACCTGGGAGGGCTGTGACTCCAGCCTCGCCGCCCCGCTCGTGCTCGATCTCGCTCGGCTGATGGCGCTGGCCCTGGACCGCGGCGAGGCGGGGTTCGTCCCGGAGCTGGCGTTCTTCTTCAAGGACCCCGCCGGCACGAGCGAGCACGCGCTGCAGCGCCAATACGAGATGCTCGAGCGGTGGGTGCGTCAGGAGGTCGTTGCATGAGCTGCGGCATACCCGCTCCGGGGGCGGTGGCCGAGCTCGTCCGCCTGCCCGCGGTGCTCAGCGTGCCGGGCGACGTGCTGCTGGGCGCCGCCGCATCGGGGCAGGCCCGCGACGTTCCCCGCAGCGCCGGCCTGGTCGCCGCGTCGTCCTGTCTCTATCTCGCGGGGATGGCGCTCAATGACTACGCAGACCGGGCGGTGGACGCCGTCGAGCGGCCCGCGCGCCCGATCCCGTCGGGCCGCGTGAGCCCGGGGTTCGCGCTCGGCCTCGCCGGTGGGATGACGGTCGCGGGCCTGCTGCTTGCGACGGCGGCGGACGGCCCGCGCGCGCTGAAGGTGGTCGGGCCGCTGACGGCCGCGGTGTGGGGCTACGACCTGGCGCTCAAGGCGACGGCCGCGGCCACACCGAGCATGTCCGCCTGCCGCGGCCTCGATGTCATCGTGGGCGCCGGGGCGCATGGCGCCGCGAGCGCGCTGCCAGTCGCCACGGTCGTCGCCGCGCACACGGCGGTCGTCACCGAGATCTCGGCGTGCGAGGTCGAGGGCGGGGCGCCGGCGCGCGCGGTCGCGGGGCTCGCTGCTACGGCCGCGCTGACGGCCGCGAGCGCCGCGCTCAGCCTGCGCGCCTCCCGCTCGCTCCCGCGCCGCGCCGCGGCGCTGGGGCTGCTGGGCGCCTACGCCGCCGCCGTCGGCGGCGCGCAGGCCGGCGCCGTGCGCGACCCCTCGCCGGCGGGCATCCAGCGCGCGGTGAGCGCCGGGGTCCTCGGCCTGATCCTGCTCGAAGCCGGGCTGCTCGCAGGCACCGGGTCGCCCGCTCCCGCCGCCGGCCTGGCGACGCTCTGGCCGCTCGCTCGCAGGCTGGCGCGCAGGAGGAACGTGTCATGAGACCGTGCGGCTGGCCCGCCGCGCGCCGCGCGAAAGGCGCCGCGTGAGCACGCTGCGCTACGCCTACGTGACGAACGGGCTCACCGACCACCGGATCGGCGAGGCGCTCGAACTGTTGGCCGAGAACGGGTACGGCGGCGTGGCGCTGACCCTCGACCACGTCCACTTCGACCCGGGGGCGCCGCGTCTGCGGGCGCGCGCGGCGCGGTTGCGGTCGCAGCTGGAGCGCTTCGGGCTCTCCTGCGTCGTCGAGACAGGCGCCCGCTTCGTGCTCGATCCGCGCCGCAAACACTTTCCCACGCTCCTCTCCGAGGGCCGCGAGCGGCGGGTGGAGCTGCTCTGCCGCGCCATCGACGTCGCCGTCGAGCTCCACGCGCCGGTGGTCTCGATGTGGTCCGGAGCGGCGCCCGATCGCTCGCGCGCGCACGCGTGGGATCTCCTGGTCGACGGCTGCGCGCGCGTGCTGGAGCACGCGCAGAGCAACGGCGTCGTGCTCGGATTCGAGCCGGAGCCCGGCATGCTCGTCGAGCGGCTGGCCGACTACGAGGATCTGCGCGGCCGGCTCGGGCACCCGCCGGGCCTCGGGCTCACGCTGGACGTCGGCCACGTCGTCTGGGGCGAGCCGCTGTCGGTCGCCGAAACCGTCCGTCGGGGCGCGCCGACGCTCGTGCACGTCCACCTCGAGGACGGGCGCCACGGCGTCCACGAGCACCTGATGTTCGGAGACGGCGAGCTGGACCTCGACGAGGCGTTGAGCGCGCTCGTCGAGGTGGGGTACGCGGGTCTCGTCGCGGTCGAGCTTCCGCGCCACGCGCACGCGGCTCACGAGGCCGTCCCCTGCGCAATCGCCGCGCTGCGCGCGAGCGAGCGGGAACTCGCGGGCCGATGACCGTCGAGGAGCTCTCCGCCGCGCTGGCGCGGGCCGCGGCGCCCGCCGGCCTGGCGTGGCTGCAGGGCGCGATCGACGAGCTGGGCGAGAACGCGGAGGCGATCCGCGTCCGCTTCGCGATGGTGGGCCGCGCGGTCGGGCGCGGGCCGCTTGACCCGCGTGCCGACCCGGCCGACGTGCACGCCTGGACAATCGACGACGCCGCACGCGCGCTGCTGCTGATCGCGCTGGGCGACGCCGCCGAGGCCGAGCTCGACGAGCTCTACCGGTACGGCGATACGGCTGAGCGGCGCGCGATCTTGCGCGAGCTGCCGTACCTGGACCTCGGCGGCCGCGGGCTGGGCTTCATCGATGACGCGATCCGCACGAACGACACGCGCCTGATCGCGGCGGCGCTCGGGCCGTACGCGACGGAGCATCTGCCGGACGCCGCCTTCGATCAGGCGGTCCTGAAGTGCGTCTTCGTCGGCGTGCCGATCAGCGGCGTGGACGGGGTGCCCGCGCGCGCGACCCCGCAGGGCGCTCGGATGCTCGCCGCCTTCGTGCTCGAGCGCGTCGTCGCCGGCCGTGACGTGCCGGCTGAGGTGTGGGGTGTGATCGACCGCTTCTCCCCGCAGGCGGAGATCGCGGCGATCGAGCGTGAGCTGGAGAGCGCGTTCGAGGATCGCTGCCGGGCGGCCGAGCGGGCGCTGGGCCAGAGAGGCTGGGAGCGAGCATGAGAATCTTCGAGCCGCATGCGCATATGACGTCCCGCACGACCGACGACTACGAGGCGATGGCCGCCGTGGGCGTGAAGGCGGTCGTCGAGCCCGCGTTCTGGCTCGGCCAGCCGCGTACCAGCGTCGGCTCGTTCGTCGACTACTTCAACTCGCTGCTCGGCTGGGAGCGTTTCCGCGCCGCGCAGTTCGGCATCCGCCATCACTGCACGATCGGGCTCAACCCCAAAGAGGCCAACGACGGGCGCCTGCGCCGGGAGGTGCTCGAGATCCTCCCGCGCTTCCTGGCCAAGGACGGCGTCGTCGCGGTGGGGGAGATCGGCTTCGACGCGATGACCGCCGGCGAGGAGGAGGCGCTGGTGGCCCAGCTCGCGCTGGCGCTCGAGCACGAGCTACCGGTCCTGGTGCACACGCCGCACCGCGACAAGGCGGCCGGTACGCGCCGCACGCTCGAGCTTGTCGAAGCGGCGGGCTTGGCGTGCGAGCGGGTGCTGATCGACCACAACAACGAGCTGACGGTGCACGACGTCAAGGCGTCCGGCTGCTGGGCGGGCTTCTCGATCTATCCCGGCACGAAGATGGACGAGCACCGGTTGGTTCGCGTGCTCGAGGAGCACGGGCCGGATCGGGTCATCGTCAACTCGGCCTGCGACTGGGGCGTCTCGGACCCGCTGAAGGTCTACAAGACGGCCGCTGCGATGCGCGCCGCCGGCTTCGACGAGGACGACGTCGACCGCGTGGTGTGGCGCAACCCGGTGGAGTTCTTCGAGCAGAGCGGCCGCCTGATCCTCGACGACCTCGCCGCGCCGGACCTCACGGCGACGTTCGAGGGCAGCGGCGTGTTGCGCGGGGAGCGGGCATGAGGCTCCGTCACCGGGACGGAAGCCTGCTGCACCTCGCCTACTGCTCCAACGTCCATCCCGCCGACGAGCTGGACGGCGTCGCCCGGCAGCTCGAGCGCTACGCCGCGCGCGTGCGCGAGCGCCTCGACGTCGCGGTGCTCGGGGTCGGGCTGTGGGTCGCCGCTCCCGCGCTGGCCGACGCGGCGGCCGCCGACCGGCTGTCGGACCGGCTCGAGCAGCTCGGGCTGGAGGTCGTGACGCTCAACGGATTTCCGTATCGGGCCTTCCACGCGCCGGTGGTCAAGCGCGACGTCTACCGGCCCAGCTGGGCAGACCGCGCCCGCCGCGACTACACGATCGAGCTCGCCCGCCTGCTCGCGCGCCTACTGCCCGACGACGTGGACGAGGGCAGCATCTCGACGCTTCCGCTCGGCTGGCGCGAAGGCTGGACGCCGCGTGACCAGGCAACCGCGCTGCGTCAGCTCGAGGGCGTCGCGACGGATCTCGAGCGCCTGCGCGCGCGCACGGGCAGGCGGATCCGGCTAGCGCTGGAGCCGGAGCCGGGCTGCACGATCGAGACCGTCGCCCAGGCCATCGACGTGCTCGCGTCGCTCGCCCCCGACTGGATCGGCATCTGCTTGGACGCCTGCCACCTCGCGGTGCAGTTCGAGGAGCCGGTGCAGGCCGTCGAGCGCCTGCGCGCCGCCGGTGTGCCGATCGTCAAGACACAGATCTCGAGCGCGCTGCGCGTCGAGGAGCCGTCCTCTGCAGCCGGCCGGGATCTGCTGCGCCGCTTCGACGAGCCCCGCTTCCTGCACCAGGTGCGCGAGCGCGTCGACGGCCGGATCGAGGGCGCCGACGACCTACCAGAGGCGCTCGACGGTGCGCTCCCCGCGGCGCACGAGTGGCGCGTGCACTACCACGTGCCCGTGCACGCCGTCGAGCACACGACCCAGGACGAGCTGTCGGCGACGCTCGCAGCGCTCGCCGGCGGCGCGGCTGCGCTGACCCGCCACTTCGAAGTGGAGACCTACACGTGGAGCGTCATGCGCGACGCGCCGCAGGGGGACGATGCGCTCGTGTCCGCCCTCGCGGATGAGCTGACATGGGCGCGCGACCGGCTCGCCGCCCTGGGCGCCGAGGTGCTCGCGTGACGTTGGTGGTCATCGATGCGGTGGGACTGACGCCGCGCGCGCTGAGGAGCATGCGGCGCCTCTCGGGGCTCGCCGCCGACGGCTTCCAGGCCAGGCTGGACCCGGTCCTGCCCGCCGTCACCTGCTCCGTCCAGGCCAGCATGCTCACCGGCCTCGTGCCCGCGAAGCACGGGATCGTCGGCAACGGCTGGTACTTCCGCGACCTGGGCGAGGTCCTCCTCTGGCGTCAGCACAACAAGCTCGTCCAGGGCGAGAAGGTGTGGGATATCGCGCGCCGCACGAATGCCGGGTTCCGCGCCGCGAACTTGTGCTGGTGGTACGCGATGGGCGCGAGCACCGACCTGGCGGTCACGCCGCGGCCCATCTACCACGCCGATGGACGCAAGTCGCCGGACTGCTACACCTTCCCGCCGCAGCTGCACGACCGCCTCACCGGCCGGCTCGGCGACTTCCCGCTGTTTCACTACTGGGGTCCCGCGGCGAGCATCGAGTCGACGAGGTGGATCGCGGACGCCGCGCGGATCGTGCTCGACGAGGAGCGACTGGACCTGCTGCTCGTCTACCTGCCGCACCTCGACTACGACCACCAGCGCTTCGGACCCGAGAGCCCGCAGTCGAGGCGGGCGGCGCAGGAGCTGGACGGGGTCGCCGGCGATCTCGTCGATCACGCGCGTGCGCGCGGCGACACGGTCGTCGTGCTCTCCGAGTACGGCATCACGCGCGCCACGCGACCCGTCGAGATCAATCGCGCCCTGCGCCACGCCTGCTTCCTGAACGTCTATGCCCAGGCCGGCATGGAGTACCTGGACCCATGGACGTCGCGCGCCTTCGCGGTCGCCGACCACCAGATCGCGCACGTCTACGTCGCCGACCGCAAGGACGTCCCGGCCGTGCGCGAGCTCCTCCGCGAGCTGCCGGGCGTCGGCGAGCTGCTCGAGGGCGACGCGCTGGCCGCCGCCGGCCTCGCGCACGCGCGCGCCGGAGAGCTGGTGGCGCTCGCCCAGCGGGACTCCTGGTTCACGTATCACTACTGGCTCGACAACGCCCGCGCGCCGGACTTCGGGCGTCAGGTGGAGATTCACCGCAAGCCCGGGTACGACCCGGCCGAGCTGTTCATGGATCCCGACGACAAGCGCGTGAAGCTGCGCGCCGGCGTGCAGCTCGCGCGCAGGGCGATCGGGATGCGCTACGCGCTGAGCGTCGTCGGCCTGGACGCGTCCACGCATGTCAACGGGACGCATGGACTCCTGCCAGAGGCCGAGCTCGACGCTCCCGTGCTGCTGTGCTCCGCCGCCCGCGAGGCCCGCGACCGGATCGCCGCGACCGAGGTGCGTGACCTGCTGCTCGACCTCGCCGGCGTGCCGGCGACGGCGCGCGCCTGACAGCGCGCTGTGCCTTCTCACGCTCGCCGTCGACAACCTGAATAGCGCAGCGGCTGATGCTGCTCGGTGAGCGGAACGCCCACTGGGATCGAGGCCGCCCCGCCATTGCCACTCATTCTGGTTCATTGCGGCGGTGTCCCTTTCGAATCCGTCGTCCCACGACCGCGCGCGCGGCTTGACTCCGACCGCGGAACGTGGCACGGTTCACCCTCCGAGCCGACTGGGCGATTACCTGCCGCGAACGGTTCGATGATCCAGTTTGTCAAGGAAGACTCGACCCCGGGGGAGGCCGCAATGGCGGGTAGACGTATGCACAGTGAGTTTGGATCGAGGACGTGGAGGTCGCTTCCGGGGACGGTTAAGGAAGTTGACCTCAACGACGCAACGCAGGTTGGAGTACATGTCGTCTTGACGTTCCCTGTGCTCTTTGAGAGATTGCTGCCCGCGTGAGACAGGAATCCGAATCCCTGCTGGTCGGTCTCTTGCACGAGGCCGCGTCGCTCGAGCACTGTCTTTTGAACTCCTACCTGTACGCCGCGTGCTCGCTGAAGTCGCATCCCGATGAGTTCGCGACGCTGCCCGACGGGCGCGAGAACCGCCGCCGCGCGATTCAGTTCGAGCGGGCCCGTGCGTGGAAGCAGTCGATCCTGCACGTCGCGCAGGAAGAGATGGTGCATCTGCATTATGTGCAATGCATGATCCGGGCGCTCGGCGAGAGTCCCTACTTCGAGCTGCCCGACCGCGACCCTGACACGGGCGGCTGGCGCTTCAGGGGCTGGCGCGCCCGGATCGGCGGTCAGGAGAACGAGGAGGGAACGACCGTGCCGGTGGAGCCGCTGACGCCGCGCAACGCCCGCCGCTTCGTGCTCTACGAGGCGACCGATGCCCTCCAGGACGAGGATCCGTTCGGTCCGGCGGCGCTTGAGCTGTTCGGGCGCCTGCATGCCTTCGAGCTCGACCTCCTGTTCGAGTCGGCGCTCTTCGACGTCGCCGACGACTCCGAGCGCGAGGCGCTGAAGGCCAAGCTGGCGCTCCTCTACGAAGAGCTGCTGCCCGCGGAGCCCGCTGTCGATGCGCTCCTGGAGCGGCTGGCGATCGAGCCCGAGCCGATCGACGTCGGGACGATCCAGTTTCAGTCGATCGCCGATCTCTACAACAAGGCGATCCGCCCGCTGTACCAGGAGGCGTTTCACTTCAATCGCGTGCCGTACTCCAACTTCGACCTCAACGCTGAGCTGCAGGATCCGGGCTACGCGGCGGAGGGCCTTTTGCCCGTCGGCCCGATCTATCGCGACAAGAACTTCCAGGCCCAAGCACAGGAGAACCTCACCGATCCGCTGCGTAATTACAAGGATGTCACGGAGATCATCGCAGAGATCGTCGCGGAAGGTGAAGGCCTGCAGGCGTTCCAGGAGGGCGCGCAGGAGCTGCTTGACCGGGTGTCCGCGCTCGGTGGCTCGCGCGCGTATCTCAAGGCCGTGCTGGCCGACCGCCGATCGCCCACGCCGACCCCGCCCTGGCTCGCCGCGGCACAGCGAATCCGCTACTCGCACGTCTACCAGTTCGCCATGACGATGGTCAAGCTCGATGTCGAGCGCGACCTCGCAACGCAGGCGGGCACCAGGTTTCGGCCAGCGCGCACGCCGCTGGACGTAGGCATGCACCCAGCCGTCGATCGCCTTGCGGCGGCCGCGCCCGAACAGTTCAACGCCTGTTACCTGGCGCTCGTGGCGTGGCTCTCGCGCCTCTACGAGATCCGCACGTGGGACAGCGACCGCCGTCGGCGGATGGGCATCGAGATGCTCGCCGCCTGGCCGATGATGTCGATCGCGGTCCGCCCGTTTCTCGAGCTCCTGTCGTTCCTGCCGATCGACCGCTCGCAGCTGTTCCGCACCGAAGACGACGCGCTGCCGAACACGCCGGTCAGTGCCCGCCAGCTCCTGCGGCTGTATCTGGCGCCCGAGCGCTCGCAGGAGATCAACGACCTCATGGACTACTACGCGCTGCAGGCGCTCAGCGACGTTGCCGCCTGGGCCGCCGAACAGCGTGATGCGCTCAAAGGCGCAGACATCGACTCGCTCGCGAAGCGGATGATGCTCGCGCGGCTCGATTCGCTCGCCGTGCTGAACGAGTTCGAGCGCCAGTTTCCCTACCGCGAGCACGGCGGCTACTCCAACCGCGTGCCCGACGTCCAGTACCAGCTCGAGCACCCGGACGGCGGGCGCTTCGAGGAGACGCCGCAGGACCCGCTGTTCGAGGATACGCTCGTCCTGCGTCTGCGCTTCGCGGGCCGCGGGCTCGTGCAGCTTGCGACCGATCCCGATCCGCCGACCGACGACGTCGGCTGCACCGGCACGCTGATGCTGCACGCCGCCGACGGAGACCGCTGGTTCGACCGTGCGCTCGTGTGGCAGCCCTCCGAGATCGCGAACGCGATCGTGCGCGAGCCGCGCGACCAGCTGCCGCCGGTCGGCGTCCGCGCGGCTGAGGTGGCGCTCATGGTGACCGACGGGCAGGCCTCGGCCGGCTACGTCCCGCTCGCGGTGCTGCAGTCGACCGGCGCCGTGCAGACCTCCGGGGTGCAGCAGCGAGCCGAGGTCCGCGGCCTCAACCCGATCGTCGCGCTGACCCCCGCCGAGGTCGTCGGGTCCGAGGGCAGCCTACGCGTCGACCTGCTCCCCCGCGACGGTCAGATGCCGTTCCTCAACGGCTTCAACCACCTCGTCTGGCAGGACGGCGAGCCGATCGATCCGTTCGTGCTGTCGGTGGTGGCGGCGACCGCCGACGCGCCCGTCGAGGTGCTGCGCCGCGAGGTCTTCAACGAGGGGCGCACGTTCATGGAGATGGATCCGCTGCAGCGCCTGCTCTCGTCGCGCGAACCATGCGGGTTCGATTTCGACCTCGCCAACGTGCCGGAATGGGCGCTTGCCATGCTGAGCCAGCAGGAGCGCGAGCTGCTCGCGGGCCCCGGCTTCCCGCGCTCGTATCTCAGGGTCCGCGCGGGCGTGCTGGGCGCGGCACTTCAGGCGAGCCTCACGAACGGCGATCCGACGCGCGCGAGCGTCGACGAGACGGTGTCGTTCCTGGAGCGCATGCGGCTCGTCGCGGTCCCGCGCGGAACGACCGTTGCCTGGCTGAGGGTGCTGCTGAACTACGGACACACCATCAGCGGTGCGCTGGCCGACGCGCACGGCGACCAGCTGCTCGACGCGCTCGGCGTGCGTGTCGGCGCCGAACTGGCCACGTCGACGGCGCAGCGCGGTCAGCCGAACGGGCGCTGGATGGTCGTGTACACGAAGGGCATCATGGATACCGATGCGCTGTCGGACGTCGTCTTCGGCGAGCTGTACGTCCCGCTGACGGCGCAGCCGGCGGACGGGCCGACGCGCTTCGAGCGCAGATGGCGCTTCGCCGGCGGCATGGAGGAGGTCGTCGCCGCGTACGCGTGCCGTTTCGCCGCGCCGTTCTGGGGCAGCTTTCAGGTCGCCGGCGACACCCGCACGACCACGCTGCCCGACGGTACGACGATCATCGAGACGCTGACACAGCAGGGGGACGCTGAGTACGCCTACACCGCCAGCGGCGTGCCCGGGATCAGCGACTTCAGCGGCCGCTTCGCCGTGACGGCGGCACAGGACGCCGCGGAGCTGTCATGGACGAGCACGTTCTCCAGCGCCGACGCGACGAGCCTCGTGCGAATGCTCACGATCAACGCCGGGGACGCGGCGACGATCGGCTCGACGCTGGCGCAGCACTTCGCTCCGTCCGGCTGAACGGCGTCGCGGCGTGCCGCTGTCGATCGATCGAAGGCCGCGCGATGATCGCCGACGAGGAGATCGCCTCCGTCGTGTACAGGTCCCGCCCCCGCTCAGGCCCGTGGGCCGGTCGGCTGGCTGATGGAGAACGCGGCGCCCTGCGGGTCGATCAGGACGGCGCTTCTGAATCCGGGTGCGTCGGTCGGCGGCATGATGACGGTGCTGCCGAGGCTTGCAGCGTGCTGGGTGATCGCGTCGGCGTCAGAGACTTGGAGGTTGACGTTCCAGTGCGGCGCCACGGCTGGGTCAGCGCTGGGATCGCTGGGCGGTGCCATCGCGGCGACGACGTCGCGCTCGATCGGCTGGTCGGGTTCACCGCCGGCGTAGCCGGGCAGCCGAAAGAGCGTGAGGGGTGCTTCGGGCGCGCCGACGAGCTCGGGCTGCCAGCCGAAGACGGCTTCATAGAACGCGGTCGCGCTCTGCCCGTCGGTGGCGTGCAGTGAGCTCATCGCCCAGACACCGGGTTCATTGACGAGCTCGGCGCGCGGGCGCGCGTCGGCTTCGCAGACGCCGATCGCGGCGCCTGTGGGATCGATGAGGACGGCGAGGTGGCCGGAAGGAATACCTTCCAGCGGGCCCATCAGCACGTTTCCGCCGGCAGCCTTCACGCGGTCGACGCACTGCTCGACGCTGTCGACGGCGACGTAGGTGTTCCAGAGCGCCATCGGCGGTCCCCCGAGGGCGGGAAGCGTGCCGATGCCGGCGACCTGCCGGCCGGCGACTCGCGCGACGAAGTACTCGCCGGGCATGCCGCCTGGCATCGGCTCCGGCTCCATGAACTCCCAGCCGAACAGCGCACCGTAGAAGTCGACTGCGGCCTGCGGCTGGCGCTGCAGCGTCTCCACCCAGCAGGGAACGCCCGCGGGGTAGTGGTCACGTTCGCTCATTCGGTCTCCTCATCGGTGGGTCCGGGTGCGCAGCGTCGCCAAGCATGGGCGACAGCACGTCGTCTCGAACGTCCGCTGGCGCTACCCGAAGGAGCAGGTGAATCTATCTGGCCGTTCTCTCTCGAGCGTGAACGCCGTGCGCTCTTGGATCACGCTCTTGGCTTGTTGGCGCGCCTTCATCCGAGCCTTTGCGTGACCAGGTGCACAAAGCCGTCGCGGCCGATGCCTCAGGCTGTGGTCACGCGACGCCCATCAGATTCGCCGGTGCCGCCCAGTGACCGCACTGCATACCCAGCGCTTGAGGAGCGCACATGTCCTACTACTGCTCAGAATGCGTCGTGGACTGGTCGCCCAACCAGACCGATCAGGGGCATTGCCCGACGTGCGGCGCCGGCACGGTCCGGCGGCAGGAGCCCGGCAATGCGGACGCCGGCATCAGCCCGCTGGAACTGGCTGAGACCGCGCACATGGCGGCTCGTCTGTGTTGGCTGTGGCCCGATGATCACGAGCTACGCATGGCCGCCATAGAGGCATGCGACGCGATCGACATGGATTACATCGAAGCCCTTGCGAATGTCATGCATGACACGGAAGTATCTGCGCACGTGGCTCGTCGCGAGCTGGCCGAAGCATTACGCAGGACCGCCGACCGCATCTACGCGTCCGGCGGCCAGGTCTGCTGAAGCGCTCGGGACTCGCTGATCGCCGCCACGCTCGGGCGGGCCGCCGACGATACGGAAGCGACCATCTGCGTCCACGTGCGCCAGAGGTCCGCGAGCGCCGCTTCGACGCCCGCCAGCGAGGGGCCGGTCGCGCGCCGCAGCGCACCGGGTCGCGCCAGCGCCAGCACGCCGTCGGCCGGCTCGGCGCGGGCGCCGAGCAGGCCGACGGTCGCCACCACGCGATGGCCGGGGTTCAGCGCGACATACGCATCCGCGCCGCCCGGTGCCAGCCGCAGCCCGTCGTGTAGCAGCGCGCGGCCGGCGAGCGTCGCGCGCAGCGTGCTGACGAGCCGCCCCGGCGGTTCGCCGTCGCGGCCGAGGACGACCGTCTCGCGCAGCGCCGCCACGGCGCCCGCTTCAAGCTCGATCGTGCAGCGTCGCTCGACCTCCGCGCCGGCTGTGACGATCAGCGGCGCCTCGTCGAGCACGAGCCGCCCGCCCTCCTCGACCGCGACGTCGAGCGCGAGCAGCGTGCGCGCCCGGCCCGGCAGCGCGAGCGTCGCCGCGACCGGCTCGACGATCAGCGTCGCGCCGGCGCCGACGACGATCCGCACGCGGTCGCAGTCCCCCGCCAGCGGGCCGGCCTGCGTCGGGACGAACGCGGCACGGACGGCGCCCGAATCGCGCCCGAGGATCCGGGGCGCCAGGCGCGGGCCGCGGCGCAGCCCGCCGACGACGCCGCCCGCGCCGACCTCGAGGACCGCGGTCTCAGTGCGTGTGCGCGTGGCCGTGGTCGTGATCGGATCCTCCGCCGACGCTCGAGTGCAGGTGCCCCTCGGCCGTAACGAAGGCGTCGAGCTGGGCTGCGATCCACGCCGCGACGGCGTGCGCCCGTGGCGGCGTCCGTAGCGACACCGCAAGCACCGGCAGCGTCCCGCGGCGCGCGGCCGCGTCGCTGAGCATGAGCGCGACGTCGGAGCCGACGAACGGCGCGAGGTCGGTCTTGTTGATGACGAGCAGGTCGGCGCGCGCGATCCCGGGGCCGCCCTTGCGCGGGATGTCGTCGCCGCCCGCGACGTCGATGACGAAGATCTGTACGTCGGCGAGCGCCGGGCTGAAGACCGCCGTGAGGTTGTCGCCGCCGCTTTCGACGAGCACGAGGTCGAGCGGGCCCGCGTCGCGCTCGAGCTGCTCGACGGCCTCGAGGTTGATCGTGATGTCGTCGCGGATCGCGGTGTGCGGGCAGCAGCCGGTCTGCACGGCGACGATCCGCTCCGCGGGGAGCGCGCCGGTCGAGTGCAGGAAGCGCGCGTCCTCGGTCGTGTAGATGTCGTTCGTCACGACCCCGATCCGGTGTTCGCCCCGCAGCTCGCCGCAGAGCGCCGCGATGAGGCTGCTCTTGCCCGACCCGACCGGTCCGCCGATGCCGACCCGCAATGCGCGCTCAGCTCGCAAAGAAGCGCTCCATCCGTGCGGCATGGACGGCGGCGGCGAGCTCGAGCCCGGCGGCGGCGGGCGGCGGCTGCTCGGCGATCGGCCGCTTGTCGCAGACGAGCGCGCGCGCCACGGCGTCGATCTCCGGCGCGAGGTCGGCGACCCAGCGCGCCGCGGCCGCGGGGTCGAGGCCGAGCAGCTTGAGCGCCGCGCTGGCGACCGTCGCGGCGTCGTCGTAGAGCGCGATCGTGGCGACCTCGACCTCGTCGAGGCCGGCGGCGGCGCCGACGACGCCGAGCGCGACCGGGCGCGGAGTGGTGGCCGACAGCGCGCGGTAGCGGTCGATCGTGGCACACGGCCAGGCGGTCGCGGCGGAGCGCAGCAGCTGCGCTCCGAGGCGACGGGCGATCGTGCGCAGGACGGGGCTCGGGCAGCGCGCCGCGTGCTCGCCGTCGAGGAGTGTGAGCTCGCCGTCGTCGCCGGCCGCGGCGGCGCGGCGGGCGGCGACGCTCAGCGCCGCGTCGGCGCGCGCGACGAGCCGCAGCCGCGCGGCGATGAACGGCGCCACGCCGTCGGCGCCGAGCCCGTCGCTCACCGCCTGCTCGAGACCGAGCGAGTGTGCGTAGCCGCCGGCTGGAAAGCGCGAGTCGGCGAGCAGCAGGGCGACGGCGCTCACGGCGTCAGAACAGCTCATAGCGCTGCGCGAGCGGCAGCTCGTCGACGGGCTGCGGAGCGATCTCCTCGCCGTCGACCCAGACGCGGAACGTGTCGGGTTCGACGCGGATCTCGGGGCAGGCGGTGTTCTGCGGCATGTCGGCCTTGCCGAGCGCACGCGTGTCGGCGATCGCGACGATCGAGGATTCCAGGCCGAGCTGCGCGAGGTCGCCCTCGTGGACTGCCAGCGGCGCGACGAACGTCATCGAGCTGCGACCCGCGAGCCTCCCCGAGCCGGCGAACATCGGTGCACCGAGGACCGGCTGCGGCGTGGGGATCGACGCGTTCGGATCGCCCATCGGCGCCCACGCGATCGCGCCGCCCTTGATGACGAGCCGCGGGCGGATCGCGAAGAACGCCGGGTCCCAGAGGACGAGGTCGGCGAGCTTGCCGACCTCGATCGAGCCGACGTGCGCGTCGATGCCGTGCGCGATCGCCGGGCAGATCGTGTACTTCGCGACGTAGCGGCGCAGGCGCGCGTTGTCGGCGCGGCCGTCCTGCGGCGTGCCGAGCCGGTGCTTCATCGCGTGCGCGGTCTGCCACGTGCGGATGATCGTCTCGCCGACGCGGCCCATGGCCTGGGAGTCGGAGCCGATCATCGAGATCGCGCCGAGGTCGTGCAGGACGTCCTCGGCGGCGATCGTCGTCGCACGGATCCGCGACTCCGCGAACGCGAGGTCCTCCGCGATGCGCGGGTTGAGGTGATGGCAGACGATGAGCATGTCGAGGTGCTCGTCGATCGTGTTGACCGTGTGCGGGCGCGTCGGGTTCGTCGAGGAGGGCAGGACGTTGGGCTGACCCGCCAGCTCGATGATGTCCGGCGCATGGCCGCCGCCCGCGCCCTCGGTGTGGTAGGCGTGGATCGTGCGGCCGGCGATCGCCTGCACGGTCGACTGCAGGTAGCCGGCCTCGTTGAGCGTGTCGGTGTGGATCGCGACCTGGATGCCGGTGGCGTCGGCAACCGACAGGCAGGTGTCGATCGCCGCGGGCGTCGTGCCCCAGTCCTCGTGCAGCTTCATCCCGCCGGCGCCCGCGCGCAGCTGCTCGAGCAGGCCCTCCACCGAGACTGTGTTGCCCTTGCCGAGCAGCAGCACGTTGACGGGCTGCTCGTCGAGCGCGATCAGCATCTCGCCGATCGCCCGCGGGCTCGGCGTGCACGTCGTCGCGCGCGTTCCCTCGCTCGGTCCCGTGCCGCCGCCGATCAGCGTCGTCATGCCGGCCGCGACGGCCTGCTCGACGATCCCGGGGCAGATGAGGTGCACGTGCCCGTCGATCCCGCCCGCGGTGAGGATGCGCCCCTCGCCGGCGACGATGTCGGTCGTCGGCCCGATCTCGAGCGCGGGGTCGACGCCGTCGGCGATGTCGGGGTTGCCGGCCTTGCCGAGCGCGACGATGCGCCCGTCCTTGATACCCACGTCGCAGCGCACGATGCCCCAGTGGTCGAGCACGACGACGTTCGTGATGACGAGATCGGGCGCCCCCTGCGCGGACGTGCGCGAGCCCTGCAGCATCGACTCGCGAATCGTCTTGCCGCCGCCGAAGACGGCCTCGTCACCGCCGACGCAGCGGTCCTCCTCGACCTCGAGCCAGAGGTCGGTGTCGGCGAGCCGCAGCTGATCGCCGACGGTCGGGCCGTAGAGCGCGGCGTAGCGGTCGCGTCCGATCGTCGTCATCGCTCGCGCACCTGCAGGCCGGGGATGCGGCGGGCGCCGGCGAGCGCGACGAGCTCCACGCTGCGGCTGGCGCCCGGCTCGAAGCGCAGCGACGTGCCGGCAGGGATGTCGAAGCGGAAGCCCTGCGCCGCCGCGCGGTCGAGCTGCAGTGCGGCGTTGACGTCGGCGACGTGGAAGTGCGAGCCGACCTGGATCGGCCGGTCGCCGGTGTTCAGCACGGTCAGCTCGATCGTCTCGCGGCCCGCGTTGAGCTCGATCTCGCCCGGCGCCGCGCGCAGCTCGCCGGGGATCACGCGACGGGCTCGTGCAGCGTGACGAGCTTGCGCCCGTCGCGGAAGGTGGCCTCGACCTGGACCTCGGCGACCATCTCGGCCACGCCCTCCATGACGTCCTCGCGCGCGAGCACGCGGCGCCCGTCCTCCATGAGCTCGGCGACCGAGCGCCCGTCGCGGGCGCCCTCGATGACCCAGCAGGACAGCAGCGCGACGGTCTCAGGGTGGTTGAGCTTGACCCCCCGCGCGCGCCGGTCGCGGGCGATCATGCCCGCCGTCGCGAGCAGCAGCTTGTCCTTGTCGGCGGGCGAGAGGCGCACCGCGTGGACGGTAGCCGCGGGCGGGGCTCGCACCTTGGGCCGGATGGAGCAAGCGAGGCGCCTGCGACCCGCCATCTGGCTAAGAGCGATCGCGTCGAGTGGCGACGTTGTCGCTCTCAGGCGGACAACGTCGCGCTCGACGCGGCGACCCTCAGGCCTGGACCGACTTCGCCACGCCGTGCAGCGCGACGGCCTCGTAGCTCTGCTCTGGACCGACGGGCGGCCCGGCGATCGTGGTGTGGTTCGTCGTCTTGATCGCGAGCGTGTCGAACTCCGACTCGCCGTCCGCGTCGAGGTTGAACGACGGCAGCAGCAGCGTGAAGGTGATCGTGTGCAGGTCGGGCACGTTCTCGAGCGTCACGGTGACCTCGGTGCCGAGCGCGCTCGCGAGCGTCTTGATCTCGTCGCCCGAGAAGTGCCGGTTGCCCTCCGGTCCGGAATAGTTGAACAGAGGCGGGCCCGCGAAGCTCGTCGTCGAGTACGTGACCCGTGTGCCGGCGCAGCTCAGATCGAAGAGGTTTGCGGTCTTTGCGGCGATGGCCATGGTGGTCGCTCCGTTGTCGTGTGGCACCTTCCGGAGCGCCATGGTGGACCTGTCGGGATCGGCGCAGCGTGAGGTGCATCACGCTCCCGCATGGGCGTGGGCGTGGGACCGGGCGCGGGCGTGGGCGCGGGACCGGGGCGTCAGGCGGCCCACTTCACCGAGCACCCGCGCGGGCGGGTGTCGGCGGTCGCCGGCTCCTCGCCGGCGAGGACGGCGTCGAGCGCGTCGCGCAAATAGCGGGCGTCCTGCGACGGGTCCTGATGATCGGCGTCGGGCGCGCCGCGGTAGCGCAGCCGCTGGTCGGCGTCGAGCACGAAGACGTGCGGCGTGACCTGCGCGTCGAGCGCTCGCGCGACGTCCTGCGACTCGTCGTAGAGATACGGGATCGGCCAGTCCTGGTCGCGCACGAAGCGCGTCATTGCCGCGGGCGAGTCGGCGGGATAGCGCGACGCGTCGTTGGCGTTGATCGCCAGGATCCGCACCCCGCGCGGCGCGTACTCCTCCGCGACGGCGCGCAGGCGCGGGTTCCAGGCAATGACGTACGGGCAGTGGTTGCAGGTCACCACGAGCACGGTCGCCGGCGGTGCGGGGTCGGCGGGCACGCTGTGGAAGGTGCCCTCGGTATCGGCCAGCGTGAACGCCGGGACAGGATCGCCGAGTTCGAAGCTCATCGACGGATGATCTCAGGCACGACCGCCGCTGCTAGATTCAGGACGGCACGGTGGGCGTAGCTCAGCTGGTAGAGCTCCTGGTTGTGGTCCAGGCGGTCGCGGGTTCAAGTCCCGTCGCTCACCCTC
>Ga0136617_10000276_pt1 | contig 41349 bp, 41 predicted proteins | sample AntDrymUQ3222106_2_FD_129672 | JGI IMG/M metagenome (GOLD analysis project Ga0136617, IMG submission 129672) | Polar desert sand microbial communities from Dry Valleys, Antarctica - metaG UQ322 (21.06) | ecosystem: Environmental > Terrestrial > Soil > Desert | place: Antarctica: Dry Valley... | reverse complement strand
CCCGTACACGCCGTTATTCTCGACGATGTACACCATGTTGACGCCGCGCCGCAGCACATGCGCGAATTGCCCGAGGCCAATCGACGCTGAATCGCCGTCGCCGGAGACTCCCAGGTAGATCAGGTCGCGATTGGCGAGCGCCGCCCCGGTCAGCACCGACGGCATACGGCCATGCACGCTGTTGAAGCCGTGCGAATTGCCCAAGAAATAGGTCGGCGTCTTCGACGAGCAGCCGATGCCGGAGAGCTTGGCCACGCGATGCGGCGCGATGTTGAGCTCGAAGAACGCCTGGATGATCGCGGCGGAGATCGAGTCATGACCACAGCCGGCGCATAAGGTGGACACGGCGCCCTCGTAATCGCGCCGCGTGTACCCCAGCGCGTTACGTGGCAGGTCGGGATGGTGCAGCTTCGGCTTGGCGAGATAAGTCATGGCACCACCTTGCGCAATGGCACGACGTTGAACAATCGCGCTTTTTCACGGATCTCCGCGGTAATGAAGCGCGCGGTAATCGGCGTGCCGTCGTAGTGCAGCACGGAGACGAGTTTCGCGGGATCGATGCCGCACTCGTTCACGATGAGCGACTTCAGTTGCGCGTCGCGGTTCTGCTCGACGAGAAACACGTATTCGTGCGCGTCGATGAAATCGGCGACGGCGTCCGCGAACGGAAACGCGCGAATTCGCATCTGGTTGAGCGCGATACCCTCGGCTTCCAGCGCGACCAGCGATTCCGCCATCGCCGCTCCCGTCGAGCCGAACCAGACGACCCCGGCGCGCGTCGCCTTGGCAGCATGCCGCACCACGGGCGCGGGGACAAACCCCTTCGCGGTTTCGAATTTGCGCAGCAGCCGCTGCATGTTGTCGACATAGGCCGGGCCTTCCTCGGTGTACCGCGCGTAGCGGTCCTTGGTCGTCCCGCGGGTGAAATAGCTGCCTTTGGTGGCGTGCGTTCCCGGATACGTCCGATAGGCGATGCCATCGCTGTCCACGTCGAGGTAGCGGCCGAAATCGCGACCGGCGTCGAGATCCGCGGCCGTCATCACTTTGCCGCGATCCATCCGGCGCGCGTCGTTCCATGCGAACGGCTCGCAGAGCCAATCCTGCATGCCGATATCGAGATCGAGCATCACGAAGATCGGCGTCTGCAGACGGTCGGCCAGGTCAAACGCGAGTGCGGCGAAGGCAAAGGACTCGGTTGGATCTTCCGGGAACAAGAGGACGTGCTTCGTATCGCCATGCGATGCGTACGCACAGCACAAAAGGTCCGCCTGCTGAGTGCGGGTCGGCATGCCGGTCGATGGGCTGCCGCGCTGCACGTCGAACAGCACCGCCGGAATTTCAGCGAAATAAGCGAGGCCTAAGAATTCCTGCATCAGCGACACGCCGGGGCCCGACGTCGCCGTGAACGACCGCGCCCCGTTCCACGCAGCACCGATCACGATGCCGATCGACGCGAGCTCGTCCTCTGCCTGAATGATCGCAAAGCGCTTTTTGCCGGTGACCGGATCGGTGCGGAACTTGCGGCAGTAACCGGCGAACGCTTCAGCCAGTGACGACGATGGAGTGATTGGATACCAAGCAGCGACGGTCGCGCCGCCGTACACGCTGCCGAGCGCCGCGGCGGAATTGCCGTCGATGAAAATGCGGTCACCGACTTTATCGCGGCGCTCGAGGTGAATCGGTAGCGGGCAGGAAAAATCCTTCAGCGCACGCTCGCGCCCCATGCGCAACGCCTTGCGGTTCGCATCGAGCAGCGATTCCTTGCCCTTGTACTGCTCGCCTAACAGTTGCTCGATCTCCGTCGGATCGAGATCGAGCAAAGCCGATAGCGCGCCCAGGTACACGATGTTCTTGAAGAGCTGCCGTTGTCGCGGGTCGCGGTATTCGGCAATGCAGATCGCGGTCAATGGAATCCCGATATGCGTGATGTCGGAGCGCAGCTTCGCGTCCGGCAGTGGCCTCGTCGAATCGTAAAACAAGAAGCCAGTGGTTTCGATTTCCGCAACATCTTTGTCCCACGTCTGCGGATTCATCGCGACCATCAAGTCCACGCCGCCACGCCGGCCGCGCCACCCGGCTTCCGAGATGCGGACCTCGTACCAAGTCGGCAAGCCCTGGATGTTGGATGGGAAGATATTGCGGGCCGCGACTGGCACACCCATGCGCAGCACCGCCTTGGCGAAAAGTCCATTGGCGGATGCCGAGCCGGAGCCGTTGACGTTTGCGAACTTGACGACGAAGTCGTTGACGCGACCAGGCGATTTCGTTTTCATCGTGCCTTAGCGCCTGTTAACAGGCCCTAGTCCGCAGCCAGGCCGAGAGGCTCCGGCGCGGGTGGCATGCGTTGGCGGCAGCGGTCATCAGCCTGCCCCATGTCGAGCAGGAATTTCTGCATATCCCAGGCACCCGTCGGGCAGCGCTCAGCGCACAGGCCGCAATGCAGGCAGACGTCCTCGTCCTTCGCCATCACGCGGCCGGTCTTTAATTCGGCCGACACGTACAGGTCCTGGGTCAAGTTGCGCGCAGGAGCATTGAGCCGCGTTCGCAATTCGGCCTCTTCGCCGTTCGCCGTGAACGTGATGCAATCCATCGGGCAGATGTCGACGCACGCGTCACATTCGATGCAGAGCTTGTCGGCAAACACTGTCTCCACGTCACAGTTCAAGCAGCGCATCGCCTCGGCATACGCGACTTTGAGGTCGAAGCCAAGCTCCACTTCGGTCCGAATATCTTTAAGGGCAATCACCGTGTCCTTCAAGGGGACGCGATAACGCTTGTCCGGCGCGATCGCGTTGTCGTAGCTCCACTCGTGGATGCCCATCTTTTGCGAGGTCAGATTGACGTGCGGCGGCGGACGCCGCGTCAGCTCCTCGCCCCGGCAGTAGAGGTCGATCGAAATCGCCGCGTCGTGCCCGTGCGCCACCGCCCAGATGATGTTCTTCGGCCCGAACGCAGCATCGCCACCGAAGAAAACTTTTGGGTTAGTCGTGGCCATCGTAATAGGATCGACGACCGGCATGCCGTGCCGATCAAAGTCAATCCCGGCGTCGCGCTCAATCCACGGGAATGCATTTTCTTGTCCGACTGCGATCAGCACGTCGTCGCAGGGGAAATGGCTATCCGGCTTGCCGGTGGGAGCCAGCTGCCGCTTGCCGTTGCCGTCAGTTTGCCATGCGACTTCGGTAAATGTCACGCCAGTGAGCCTACCGTCGTCATGGGTAAACATCTTGGGGACGAGGAAATTGTGGATCGGGATGCCCTCGTGCAGCGCATCTTCTTTTTCCCAGGGTGACGCTTTCATCTCGTCGAAGCCGGAACGCACGACGACGTTCACCTCCTCGCCGCCGAGACGTCGCGACGATCGGCAGCAATCCATCGCCGTATTGCCGCCGCCAAGCACGACGACACGCTTGCCGATCTTGTCGATGTGCCCGAAGGAGACCGACGAGAGCCAGTCGATACCGATGTGAATGTTCGTTGCTGCTTCGCGCCGGCCGGGAATGTCGAGGTCGCGACCGCGCGGCGCTCCGCTGCCAATGAAGACAGCGTCCCATCCTTCGCAGAGCACGGCCTTCAAGCTGTCGATGCGCTGCCCTCCCCGAAACTCAATGCCCATGTCGAGGATGTAACCAACTTCTTCGTCGATGACGACGTCCGGTAACCGGAACTTGGGAATCTGCGTGCGCATCATTCCGCCGGCGTTGGGATCACCATCGAACAAGACGCATTCGTAACCCAACGGCGCCAGGTCGCGCGCGACCGTCAGGGACGCCGGCCCAGCTCCAACGAGCGCTATGCGTTTGCCGTTCTTGCTCGCCGTTGCCTTGGGTAAGCGCGGCCGGATGTCTTCCTTGTAATCGGCGGCGACGCGCTTCAAACGGCAGATCGCCACCGGTTCCGGCTTGGCGTTGGCTTTGCGATGTTCGGGGGAACCCTCTTCGACGCGGACGCGCCGGCACGCCGGCTCGCATGGTCGGTCGCACGTGCGGCCGAGAATGCCGGGAAAAACATTCGACTTCCAGTTGACGAGGTAGGCGTCTCCGTATTGGCCCGCGGCGATCAAGCGAATATATTCAGGAACGGGCGTGTGGGCAGGACAAGCCCATTGGCAGTCGACGACTTTATGAAAATAGTCGGGCTGTCCAATATCCGTCGGCTTCAAACGAGTGGTCCTTCGAGTTTTGGGGCACAGCGGCATTCAGCCGCGAGCCGTTCTAAGGTAAGCAAGGAACGCGCCTGGACCGCTTGGTGCCGCGATGCTACGCCAGCCGGTCCCACAAGGAAAGAGCGTTGCGGCGGCCTCGCCGCCCGGCGGGCACGTCGCACGCTAGATTTTCAGCGCACAGGTGCGAAAGCCCACGAACAGATCAGAACGCGCAGGTAGGTAGAAGTTGCGAAAACTTGAGTGAATGAGTCGCGAACGCGTGGCAAACGAGCCCCCGCGCACGACTCGATGGTTGCCGAACCAAGGCGCTGAATACTCGGCGTAAGGATCGGGGCGGAAGTCCGGGTAGGGTTCGAAGTGACTGGACGTCCATTCCCACACGTTACCGAAGAGGTGGGAGAGGCCATTCAGTGACGAACCCGTACGCGCCGAAACCGGACCGGCGCACACACCGTCAAGATTGGCCTCGTGCGCAACAGGGTGCGACGAATCGGTCGCATCTCCGCCAGCCCCGCCGCGCGCCGCGTATTCCCACTCCGCTTCGCTCGGCAAGCGCCGCCCCGCCCAAGCGCAATAGGCTTCCGCCTCAAACGCATTGACATGAACCACTGGCTCTTCGAGCGCAACCGGAAGCCACAGGTTGAAGCGGCGTTGCTCCCAACCGTGTTCGGCGCGGCGCCAGCGCGCTGGATGCACGGCGCCAGCGCGGTCTCGCCAAGCCCAGCCTTCGGCACTCCAGCAATCACGCCGTTCATATCCGCCGGCTGCGACGAAACGGGCGAAGTCGGCATTGGTGACGCAGGTCCGCGCGAGTGCGAAGGGCGCGAGCTCGACTTCTCGTCCCCATTTCTCGTTATCGAACACGAAGCGGGTCTCTTCACTCCCCCGCGGCGCACCCATGAAGAACGCACCGCCTCCGAATTCGACATCGCCCGGCCCATGCTCGGCTGACACGCTTGCTTTCGCCGGCACACGATAGGTCGGGGGCGCTGGCAACGCAAGCGTCTGCAAGGTCATGAGCAACGCTTCGCCGTGCATGTCCTCGTGATAGAGCGCGAGCTCGAAGAAATACCGCTCGCCGGCGCGCGAGGCACTGACGGCGGCGAGCGTATCGTCGAGTGTCGCATCCAGGAACCCGTACAAATCCGGCCACGACGGCAGAGGCAACGACCAGCGCGTCGCGTGCGGCACCTTACCCGAGTCCCAGAGCGCATCTGCGCCAATCCAGCGCGACGGCGTACGCGCGCCGGTAGGATCGTCGGGTCGATAGCGACGGCACCAGAATTCCTGAAACCATCCGAGATGACCGAGCTCCCAGCGTGGGGGATTGACGCAGTCAAGCATGGAAAAGCATTGCTGCGACTCGGTGAGATGGCCGTATAGCGCGCGCGTATACTGGCGCGCGTCCAACAGCGCGTTCTGAAGCGCCTGCGCCGAGCGGGGAGGCGATTCACGCAACGCCGGTTTGTTGGTCGCCGGTTGCGCACGGCGAACCCCGTTGCCTCGCACATCCATGTTGCGTTCGACTGCTCCCACGTTGCTCCTGGTTACGCCGTATCTTGCTCGCGCCAACAACGGCAACTGGCGGACAGCGGCGCGCTGGGCGCGCCTGTTGGCCCCTCGCTACCGAGTGATTGTACAAGCGGCGGACGAGCCGGTGACCGGCGGCGACCGCGACGATGCGGTGGCGATGATCGCGCTGCATGCACGACGCAGCGCGCCGGCGATCGCCGCTTGGCACGCTGCGCGATCCGAACGCGCACTCATTGTCACCTTGACGGGTACCGATCTTTACCGCGATTTGCCCGCGAACGACACGGCAACACTCGTGTCACTCGACGTTGCCGACCGCTTGATCGTGCTGCAGCAAGACGCCATCCGCCACCTCCCCCCATCGCAACAAGAAAAGTCGGCTGTCGTGTTTCAATCCGCCCGCACGCTCGTCCCTTCGACCGGCAAAGACCCAAAACAGTTGCATTGCGTGCTCGTCGCGCACTTGCGCGAAGAAAAGGACCCGCGCACCGCTCTCACTGCTTGGCGCCACCTGACGCCCGATCTCCCGGCGACTCTCACCGTGATTGGCGATGCGCTCGATCCGACGTTGGCAGAAACGACACGTCAAGCAGTCGCCACTGATTCGCGCGTGCGGTGGCTGGGTCAACTGGCTCACGCGGCGACCCGCCAGGCGATCAAACGAGCGCATTTGCTACTGGTTCCGTCGAGGATGGAGGGCGGTTCCAATGTCGTCGTCGAAGCCGTGACCGCAGGCACGCCCGTTCTTGCGAGCCGCATTTCCGGCAATCTCGGCATGTTGGGGGCGGATTACCTTGGCTATTTCTCCGTCGGCGACGCGCCAGCGCTTGCGGGTCTGGTCGCGCGCGCTGCGCGTGAGCCGAAGTTTCTGCGCAAGCTCGCGACCGACTGCCGACGACGCGCCAAGCTCTTCACCCATGTGGCAGAAGCCCGATCGCTGCACGCGGCGATAGACGCGGCGTTGAACGCTGGCAGGACTAGAATGTCCATCAAACGGCAACGACGTTCGACGCAGCCGCCCGAGCTCCGGTAGTACGCATCTCCCTCTTGTCAAAAAGGATTGTCATGAACGCTCCAGATCCGATGCCGCTACGCCTCACGTCGTTTTCTCACGGCGGGGGCTGCGGCTGCAAGATCGCTCCGGCTGTGCTGCAACAGATCATCTCGAAGGCGGGTCCAACCCTATTGCCTAAGGAGTTGCTGGTCGGCATCGAAACCGCCGATGACGCGGCCGTCTATCAGATCAACGAGCACCAGGCGATCGTCGCGACGACGGATTTCTTCATGCCGATCGTCGATGATCCGTTCGACTTCGGAGCCATCGCTGCCACCAATGCCATCTCCGATGTGTATGCGATGGGCGGAACGCCGTTGTTCGCATTGGCCCTGGTCGGCATGCCGATCAATCAGTTGCCGGTCGATACGATCCGCAAGATCCTGCAAGGCGGCGAATCGATCTGCGCAAAGGCCGGCATCCCTATCGCCGGCGGTCACACCATCGACTCGGTCGAGCCGATTTATGGACTGGTCGCGATCGGTCTGGTCGAACCCAAGAATCTGAAACGCAACGCCGGCGCGCGGCCAGGCGACCTACTGGTGCTCGGCAAGCCAATCGGTGTCGGCGTCTACAGCGCCGCGCTGAAAAAGGAGAAGCTATCGCCGGAAGGTTATGCCGCGATGATCGCGAGCACGACCAAGCTCAATACGCCTGGTATTGCTCTGGGCAAGATGGGCGGCGTGCATGCACTCACCGATGTGACCGGCTTTGGACTGCTCGGCCACTTGCTCGAAATTTGCCGCGGCTCGAATGCCGGTGCGAGCATCGAGTTCGCCCGGATTCCGTTGCATCCAGGCACGCTCGAGCTCGCTCGCGGGGGCATCTTCACCGGCGCTTCGGGACGGAATTGGACAGGCTATGCAAGTGATGTTTCGCTTGGCGAAGGAATCGGTGACGCCGAGCAAGCGCTGCTCACCGATCCGCAAACGTCGGGCGGCCTGTTGGTTGCGTGCACCGCCGACGCGGTCGCCGACGTGGTCGAGATCTTTCGTAAGGATGGCTTCGACCGAGCAACCGTCATCGGGGAGATCACCGCGGAAGCCCCGCGCGTCACGGTACTGTAAAAAGCGCGCTACGCGCTTGCGGTGACTCGACAGCGCGACCACGCAGCGCGGCGAGAACGAGGTCATTTTGCGCCGTTGGGCATCTACCTGGATCGCTATTGCGTAAGACAATCACCGCCACGTTTTTCTTGAGCCGCCGACAGATTGGCCAGGATGGTGCGGGATAACGTCTTATGATTGTTCGCACCTCGACTAAAGGGGGATTCAATGCCTACACCCTACCCCAGCCACCACGCGCTTGGGACGCCCCATCACCACGCCCAAAACGTCGAACTTGCGCGGCGCTTTCAAGTCATCCGTGCCAGCACCGAAGCAGTCGCCGCGCCGCTATCGGCCGAGGACTGTGCATTGCAGTCGATGCCCGATGCAAGCCCGGTCAAATGGCATTTGGCGCACACGAGCTGGTTTTTTGAAACGTTTGTCCTCGTGCCGAATGCGGTCGGCTACACGCCTTTTGATCCCGCGTTCCGCGTCCTTTTCAATTCGTATTACAACGGCGTCGGCGACAAGCACCCGCGGCCCGAACGCGGGCTGATTTCCCGACCGGGGCTGCAGGAAGTGTATGGCTACCGTGCACACGTGAATGCGGCGATGGACAAACTGTTTGCCGACACTCTAGCGCCACCGGTTGCGACGCACATCGAGCTCGGCCTGCAGCATGAGCAGCAGCACCAAGAGCTGATCCTGACCGACGTCAAACATTTGCTCTCGCGCAATCCGGAAAAGCCGATCTACCGCTCGCGTTGGCCACTGCAGCAAGTCAAACCGCAACGCACGGTGTGGCATTCGTTCGTTGGTGGGCTAACTACGATTGGGCATCGCGGGAATGGCTTTGCCTTTGATAACGAAGCGCCCGCGCACGATGTCTATATCGCACCGTTCGAACTGGCGTCGCGGCCGGTGACGCACGGCGAATTCGCGGCGTTCGTCAAGGACGACGGGTACCGCCGGCCCGAGCTTTGGCTTTCGTTGGGCTGGGAGACGGCTCGCTCGCGCGATTGGCAGGCTCCTTTGTACTGGGAGCGGCATGATGACAGGTGGCAGACCTTCACGTTGCACGGAACAATCGAGATTGATCCCAACACGCCGGTATGTCACATCAGTTTCTTCGAGGCCGACGCGTATGCGCGTTGGGCGCATGCCCGGCTACCCACTGAGTTCGAATGGGAACTTGCGGCGCGCGAGGTCCCTCACGCGGGAAACTTCTTGGAAAGCGGAGCGCTTCATCCGATGCCGCCCCCCGGCGCTGTCTCCGTACATCGACTTTCGCAGATGTTCGGAGATGTATGGGAATGGACGCGCAGTGACTATGCGCCCTATCCAGGTTTCCGCCCGGCGGAAGGCGCCGTGGGCGAATACAACGGCAAGTTCATGTGCAGCCAATACGTGCTGCGCGGGGGGAGTTGCGTGACGCCTGCATCACATATCCGCACGACGTATCGCAATTTCTTCCCGCCGGATGCGCGCTGGCAGTTCTCCGGCTTACGTCTCGCGCGCGACGCAACTTAGCCCTTAGCGTGCATCGAGCCCGGCAAAGCACGCTCGTCGTGCGTTACGATGCGGTAGGATTTCGTTGTTGATGTTTTATACGTTGCTCTTCGGCGCACTCGCCAAACACGAAGTTCGGTATCTCTTGGTGGGCGGACTCGCGGTGAACTTGCACGGGATACCGCGGATGACGATGGATGTTGATTTGGTGCTTGCGCTCGATCCGCAGAATGTCGACCGTTTCGTGAGTGCAGCGCGCGAGCTCGCGCTTCACCCTGTGGCGCCCGAGCCGGTGACAAGCCTGGCGGACCCGGTGCGTCTGCGCACCCTGATCGAGGAGGAACACCTGATCGCGTTTGCGATGCGCACCCCCGAACCCGCGGCGCCCACCGTCGATATTCTTATTGGTGCCGATCTCGATTTCGACGCCGCATTCGCCCGGCGGCTGACTCGCGAGCTCGACGGAACCCCGATCAGCTTGCGGCAGTGGGCGATCTGATCGAGCTCAAAGAACGCACGAGTCGCGCGCAAGATGCGGCCGATGTCGCGCAGTTGCGCAAGCTGAGCGAAGTATGAACCCGGATTCGGCACGCGGCTTTTGGTACGACGTGTCTGCCGAACAACTCGCGCAGTTCGCACGGATGAGCACGCGTGAGAGGCTCGAGTGGGTCGACGCGGCGCGTTTGTTTACTTTGCACACGCGCACACCGGAAACGGCGCAACGCCACGAGCGGCTGCGGCAGGGTCTCTCCATTGTGCACGAAGATGGTAAGACCAACCTCTCCGAAAGCTGATTCGTGTGCGCCGCCCTTTTCCGACGCGAGCTACTACGACGTTGCTCGTGCACGAGAGGCCATGGGCGACCGCCCCGGAGGCCTACAGCGCGCTCTTAGGTTGACGCTCTATAAGCGGCGTAGAACACGGCAAAGTCGCCGCTCTCGTCCTGCCAGCAGCGAACGCGCGTGAATCCCGCCCGTTGCAAGAGGGCGGTGAACTCGGCCGGCGCGTACTTGTAAGAGTTCTCGGTGTGAATCCGCTCGCCGGCTCTAAACGTTCGTGTCACGCCGCCTACCCGCACCGATTGCTCCAAGATTGCTTCGAGATGCATTTCCACGCGGCTTGCTTCCGCATGATAGAAACCGCGATGCGCGAACGCTTCGGGCCGAAAATCGCTGCCGAGGATACGGTTCACGTGATTCAACACGTTGCGGTTGAACGCCGCCGTAACACCGGTTGCGTCATCGTACGCGGCGGAGAGCCGTCGTGGGTCTTTCTTGGTGTCCACGCCGATCAATAGGCCGCTGCCGTCGCGACCGCGACAATGCAGATGAATATCCTCTAAGAACTTGCCTGCATCGCCTGGCGTGAAGTTGCCGATTGACGATCCGGGGTAGAAAAAGGTGACCGGGCCGTCACCCAGCTCTTGTTGCAGGTTTAAGCCGTGGGTGAAATCGGCGACGACGCCGAGCATCTCGACGTCGGCAAACTCTCCGGACAACGTTGCGAGCGTCTGCTCGATCTCACCCTTCGCAATGTCGATAGCGATGTAGCGCGCCGGTGCAAGAACGGCGAACCATTCTCGGGCCTTGCGTCCGTCGCCTGCTCCAAGATCGACGAATTGCTTGCCGCGGCCAATGACCTCGCCGATTTCGCCACGGTGCGCTGCAAAGATCGCACGTTCAGTCCGCGTGGGGTAATACTCCGGCAGCTCGCAGATCGCGGCGAACAACGCGCAGCCCAACGCGTCGTAGAAGTATTTCGGTGCAATGTCGGCGGGGCTTCCAACGAGACCAGCCTCAAGCGCCCGCCGCTCGGCTTCCGGATCTTCAGTTAACCGTTCGATGACTCGCGGTTGCGACACAGTAGCGGGCGATTGTTATGTTAGATTGCAATCGGATGATAGCGCGCTGGGCAAATCTGACTTGCCGCTTAAGCAACAAATGCGCGCACTCCATCTTTTACGCCGCTGGAATTCCTTCGCTAAGACTACGTCGTTTCCACCCAAGGAGATGCAATGTTGCATTTCATGTTTCCACGATCGGTCCGGGGCGCGCTGTGGGCGTTCCTCGTCGGCACGCTGTTAGCCTATACACCGTTCACCTCGGCGCAGACGGTGCTCAGAGTTTCGGCCATTCCGGACGAAGCCCCAACAGAGTTGCAACGCAAGTTCGCGCCGCTTGGCAAATATCTCGAGGCCAAGACCGGCACCAAAGTAGAATTCACCCCCGTTACCGACTATGCCGCTACCGTCGAAGGGCTGGCTGGCAAGAAGCTCGACATGGTTTGGTACGGCGGGTTTACGTTCGTGCAAGCCAACAATCGCACCAACGGCACCGCGATTCCGCTCGTCCGCGCGTCGAGGATGAGCAATTCAAGTCGGTGTTCATCACCAAAGAAGGCAGCGGCATCAACAGCGTCGCCGATTTAAAGGGCAAGAATTTCACGTTCGGCTCGGTCTCGTCCACATCAGGGCACCTGATGCCCCGCTTCTACATGATGCAAGCCGGTGTCAACCCGGAAAAGGATCTGCGCGTCGCTTTCTCCGGCGCGCACGACGCCACCGCGTTCCAGGTCGCGGGCGGCAGAGTCGATGCCGGGGCACTTAACATCTCGGTGTGGAACAAGCTCCTCGAAGACAAGAAGATCGACCCCGCGCAAGTCAAGGTGTTCTACACGACGCCGTCCTACTACGACTACAACTGGACCGTCCGCGGAGACTTAGACCCCGCGCTGGTGGAGAAAATCAAAGCCGCGTTCTTAGCGCTCGATCCAGCCAAGCCCGAAGATGCGGAGATCCTGAAACTTCAGCGTGCGACCCGCTTCATACCCACGAAGCGAGAAAACTATAAGGGTATCGAGGACGCCGCCAGGTCGGCCGGGTTGTTGAAGTAACGCCCTCGCAATCACTCTGCTGTCATCAAGCCCGCCCGCAAAGTCGGAGGGCTCTTATGAAGCGCGATCGTATGGACTCGAGGACGTCCGCGTACCCGCTATCTGGTATCGAGCTTAACGCCACGGCCTTGGAGCGGGTCGACGTGTCCTACACGGACAAAGCGACCGCCCTTGCCGATGTTTCGCTAACGTTACCTCCCGAGGAACAGGTCGCCATCATCGGACCGTCGGGTGCCGGCAAGACGACGTTGCTCGCCACTCTTGCCTGCGGCCTTAAGCCGTCGCGGGGGGGCGTCGTTGTCCTCGGGCGCGACCCGTGGGCGTTGCCCGCAGCGGAACTGCATCGGCTTCGCGGGGAGCTCTTTCTCGCGCCGCAAGCGCCGCCGCTACCGCCGCGCCAAAGAGTCGTCAACGCTGTCCTCGCGGGTCGGCTGCCGCAATGGACAGCGTGGACCGCACTCTCCTCATTGGTGCGCCCTCGCGATCTTACGGCGGCGCATGAGGCGCTGGCGCGGTTCAAGCTCGAGGACAAACTTTTTTTGCGCTGCGATCGGCTCTCCGGCGGCGAACGTCAGCGCGTTGCGCTCGCGCGTCTCTTAGTTTCCAACGCTCGGCTGCTGCTGCTCGACGAGCCGGTTTCATCGCTCGACCCGAATCTCGCCGGAGTGGCACTCGATACGTTGCAAGAAGAGGCACGCGAGCGCGGCGCAACGCTCGTCGTTTCGCTGCACGCAGTCGATCTCGCGATGGCGCGATTTCCGCGGCTCATCGGTCTCCAAGCCGGTCGCGTCCTGTTCGACCTTCCGCGCTCGGAAGTGTCGAATGAGCTTTTGGCGGATCTCTACGGCGCGGAGCTCGGTATGTCATTCCAATCGCCGCCGACGGTCGAGGAAGCGCAGATGAAGCTGACGCGCTGTTTGTAAGCGAAGCGGTCTCGGGATGGCTACCGTTGCCCTACCCGCCACGACGATGCGCGATCCCGCGTGGCGCGAGCGAGTGCTTTGGACGATCGCGGCGGTCGTCCTCTTGCTCCCCCTCGGCTGGTTGGCAGAATTCAACCCCGCAACACTGTGGAGCGCGGCGAGCCTCTCTGCAACGCGGCAGTTTCTCGCGACTTTTTTTCCTCCGAAGCTCGACGCCGAGTTCTTGCAACTCGTCGCCATTGCGACCTGGAAAACGGTGGCGATCGCTACAGTTGGCACGACGCTCGCGGTGCTGATCGCAGTGCCGCTGGCGCTGGTCGCGAACCGGCAACTGTCGATCTCGGCGTTCGCCAGCGGCCGCATGTGCGCACTTTGCATGGCCGCTCGCGCAAGCGTGCGCACGTTCATGATTCTGCTGCGGTCGATTCCGGAAATCGTGTGGGCACTGCTCTTCGTGCGCGCTGTAGGTTTGGGCGATACCGCCGGCGTCATTGCGATCGCGCTGACCTACGGCGGGATGTTGGGCAAGGTCTACACCGAGATTTTCGAGTCGAACGAAACGCAGGGAACACGGGCGCTGCTCGGTAACGGCGCATCGCGAACGCAGGCATTCTTCTACGGCATGCTGCCGGTTTGTCTGCCCGAGCTCATGTCGTACACGATCTATCGCTGGGAATGCGCGATTCGCGCCTCGGTGGTCATGGGCTTCGTCGGCGCCGGCGGGCTCGGCCAGCAAATGGAATTGTCGATGAAGATGTTGGCGGGAGGCGAAGTGCTGACGATGCTCGCGGTCTTCGTGGCACTTGTGTGGGTCGCCGACGCGGTAAGCTGGTTCCTGCGCAGGTGGCTTGCATGAACACATGGGTGAGCAAGGCGGTGATCGCACCGCTCTTTTTCTTGGTCTTCCTCGCGGCTAGCATCGCCACACTCTCCGGCGACTGGGCGAGCCTATTCTCGCGCACCGCGGTGATGAGCATGCTCGAATTCGCGCGGGGGTTCGTCTGGCCTGCCGGCGGTGCACCGTTCCTCGGCAAGATCTTTTACGCAGCGCTCGAAACATTGGCGATCTCGCTCTTGGGGACGCTTCTGGCAGTCATCGCCGGGCTCGCGTTGGCATTGCCCGCGGCGGGGCGCTGGGGGTTGCCGGCCAAGCACGCTTCGCGCTTCGTGCTGAATGTCTTGCGCGCGATTCCGGAGTTGGTCTGGGCGTCGCTCGTCGTGATCGCCGCGGGGCTGGGACCTTTCGCGGGCACGGTGGCGCTCGCATTTCATACCACCGGCGTCTTAGGCCGCCTCTTTGGCGAGGCGCTCGAGAATGTCGCGCCCGAGCCCAACGACACGTTGCGGCGCAACGGAGTCGCGGCATTTCCCGCCTTCTGGTATACGACGTTTCCGCAGGCATTGCCGCAGCTCGCGAGTTACACGCTCTACCGCTGGGAGAACAACATCCGCGCTGCCGCCGTGCTCGGCGTCGTCGGCGCCGGGGGCCTTGGGCAGACGCTTTATTTTCATCTCTCGCTGTTTCAGACGCATGAGGCGTCAACGGTGCTGCTGGCGATGATCGCGCTGGTCGGCGTCGTCGATGTCGCGAGCAACCACTTGCGGATCAAGTTGACGGGTCGCTAGAGGGACGCGCTCGTGCGACGAATTTCGCACATGTCTCGCATTGAGCCGGCCAATGCGTCCGGATATCTCGGCTTGTTTTCGGCCCAGGACTTCCGTTTAACGACCGGAGCAGGCGCTGACGGTCCGACGATCGCCTCGGCACGTTGGTATTTCCGCGAGCAAACCATCGCGGTCGCGAAGGACCCGAGTAAGGTTGCCGGCTTCGCGCGGGGCCTGAGGACTTTTGACGATGTGCGCGCATGGGCGATGGCGCATTCATCCGTAGCGCCACCCGACTATCCGCCGCTGATCTGGGTCGGTGCTCCGGAGGTCGCGCGCAACGCGCGAATCGCGAGCACCGGAACAACGTTGCTCACCGCGCACGGCGCGCCGTTTCGCATCGTCCCGAAGATCGCGATGAACCGGTCGTACTACGATGCATCGTCCGTTGAATTCTTTCGGCGACGATCCGTGACTGCCCGCGGGAGTAACAGCCCGGAAGCCTTCGTCATTCGTTCCATGTGGCCCGAGGACTTCCGGTTGGGACCGCGCGCGCCACCACTGCGCGCAATGCCTACCGATGCCACGCCGGCGGCTGCGCTGCGTACTTTGATGCGCGAAGAGTTGCGGGGCGGCGCACGCGCGCCGTTTGCGGCATGGACGCTGTGGCAGCGTCCAAATGCGTCGTTTGACTGGACCGGACGCGCGGTCCTGGCATTCATCGTCAATGGCGCCCAGGGCGACGACGACGAAGCGCACGGTGGTCACTTCGCTCTCGTCACCGGGCGCATTGCCGCGGACGGTGCGATCGGGGATTGGCTCGTCAACAATTTCTATTCTCTCGATGTCGAAAGCGAGAAAGGCATCATCGCGTCACCGGTTCCGCTCGACAGCTATATCGGTGATCTCAACTCAGGACAAAACTGGTATCGGCCGTCGACCATGCTGGTGGCCGTGCTGAGCAACGCGCGGTCCGCTGCGCTCGTGCAATCGGCACTGGGCCGCGTCTACAACCAGTTCTACCGGCATCAGCTCGGTTACTACCATCCGACCGGAAACTGCACGAGCTTCTCGATCGACACGCTGCGCGCGCTCGGCTGGGACGTTCCAGCGCGCGGCGCGACAAGCCGGACGCTCGCGTGGCTCGGCCTCCCATACGTCGCAGTCAAGCATGCGTCATTGCAGCAAGCAGCCACAATCTTCGATTATCTGACCGTCGATCAAACGCGGCTGCTGCCGGCGGTCGCCGTCGAAGACATTTTCGCGAGCCTGACTGCCCTAATTCGAGAGCGCGGGGACGGTACCGCAACCCCCTTTTCACTTGTGAAAGGTCAAGTTATCGGAACACTCGCTCAAATGCTCGCGGACGATATCGACGCGCTCGCGTTCCTGCGCTTACCCCAATTTCCCTCGAGCCGTGCTTTCGGAGATGCGGCGGCGATCAGCGTGCGCGAAGCACAAGCGCGCGTGCCCCAGAATCCCCGCGATGCGCAGATCATTCCCCTTCCTCCGCGGCCGTTCCCAGAGATGCTGCGCGACGCGGATTTATTGCCGCGTCGAATGCGGCCGTCCGACTTCGCGCTCGGGGTTTGGGGCGCGTTGCTGCTCATCGGCGTGCCGGTCTTGGTCCGGCGCTGGTGGGCGCGGCGTAGTCGCCGCGTCTGAGCTACAGAACCAAGAGTTTGGGCGTCTTCGTTAATTGCTTCTTGACTTCTACTCGTTATTTCCATATTATTAGAATTATGAAATCATTATCTGCAAGCACGCTTTCCCTATCGACGGCCACGAGAGAACCGTCGATGAATCCGGTCGCCGCGGTGGCGGCGCTCGCCGCACTCGCGCAGGAGACGCGCCTCGCCATCTTTCGTTTGCTCGTGGCATACGAGCCGCAGGGGCTGACTCCTGGCGCCATCTCGCTCAAGCTCAAGTTGGCGCCGGCGACGCTGTCATTCCATTTGAAGGAGCTCGCCCGCGCCGGCCTGTTGGACGACCGGCGCGAGGGACGCTTCATCTGGTATCGGGCCGAATTGTCCGCGATGAACGGCTTGATGGCGTATCTCACTGAACATTGCTGCCTCGGCACGCTCGCCGGCGGTGACACCGCATGCGGCCCGGTATGCGCACCGGCAGCGTGCGGCCCTTCCCCACCGCGCACGAGGAGCAAGCGATGAACCGATTTCACGTCCACTTGGGCGTTCCTGATCTGCCCACTAGCATCCGTTTCTATACAGGCCTGTTCGGCGTTGAACCCACGGTCAGCAAGGATGACTACGCGAAATGGAGCGAAAGGAAACATGATGTCGTTGAACGTGTCCTGGATTGCCGGGGCAAGATTGCCTGTTACAAATAACTCAATGGAGCTGACGATGAGCACACCCAGCGAAGTCAAAGATGTCGTGCGCGAAAGATACGGCGAGGCCGCGACGCGTGTGGCGCAGGGCGCGACGAGCGGCTGTTGCGGCGCCGCGACCAGCGACAGTTGTTGCGACGATCCGATTACCTCGAACTTGTACGACGCGACCCAGGCCGGCGAGGTGCCCGAAAAGGCGCTGCTGGCTTCACTGGGCTGCGGCAATCCGACGGCGCTCGCTGAGCTCTTGCCCGGTGAGACAGTGCTCGATCTGGGATCGGGCGGAGGAATCGACGTTTTACTTTCCGCCAAACGCGTCGGGCCCAAGGGCATGGCCTTCGGCCTCGACATGACCGATCAAATGCTCGCGCTCGCCGAAGAGAACAAGCGCAAGAGCGGTCTTACCAATGTGCACTTTCTCAAGGGTGAGATCGAAAACATCCCGCTGCCGGACAACTCGATCGACGTCATCATATCGAACTGCGTCATCAATCTGTCGGGCGACAAGGACCGCGTGTTGAGGGAAGCGTTTCGGGTGCTGAAGCCCGGCGGGCGCTTCGCGGTTTCCGACGTGGTCGTGCGCGGCGAGGTGCCGCAGGCCATCAAGAAAAGCATGGAGCTTTGGGTCGGCTGCGTGGCCGGCGCGCTGTCCGATCAGGAATACCTGGCGAAGCTTGCCGCCGTGGGATTCGCGAGCTCCGACATTGAAGTCACGCGCGTGTACAGCATCGGTGATGCGCGCGAATTTCTGTCAGGCCAAGGCATGGACATCAACGAACTCGCACAGGAGATCGACGGCAAGTTCGTCAGCGGCTTCATCCGCGCGGTCAAGCCAACAACGATCATCGCGGCTGGAACACGATGATGCCCATGCCAGCAATGCGACTGCGGCACCACCCAAGTCCCATGTCGTTGGTCTGACGCCATCGATAGCCCACAGCCACAGAATGGCCGCGCCGATGTACACGCCGCGGAAGCGGCATAGACGCGCCCGGCCGCGACCTCGTGCAGGGTGAGCAACCCGCGAACAGAGCCAGGCTCACCGCACCGGGCAGCAGCAGCCAGGCGGAGTAGCCTTTTTTTAGCAATAGGTACGGCAGATAGCGGGGCGACGTTTCCCAGCATTCGCTGCCCTTTGCGTTGTTGTTGGCACGTCACAGATCATTTGGATGAACTGAATCAGATTATCTGCTATTCTGATTACCTTATTCTTGCATAATCAACTCTCATGTGAATGCTAAACGAATTTCGGCAACGGAAGCCGCACGGAGCTTCTCGAGCGTTCTGAGCCAAGTGCGTTATCAGGGTGCGGAATTCGACATCTTGAGAGGAAAAGAGATCGTTGCTCGAATCGTTCCGGCGGCACCTTCCGGTGGTGTACCGCTCGATCAACTCAACGGGTTAATAGCATCGTTGCCGCGACTCGGCCCGAAGGAGGCCGATGCATTTGCCCGCGACATCGAGCGGGGACTTGCTCGAATGCGCCCGGATATTGTTGAATGGGACTGATCATCGATACGAGCGTTCTCGTCCGGCTGGAAAAAAATCCCTCTGCTATCGATCTATCGAGTTATCAATCGAACTATGGAGAGGGATTCATTTCTGTCGCGACATGTTCCGAGCTATTGGTGGGGGTCCACTTTGCCAACACTGAACAAAGGCGCCTACGACGATCTGCGTTCGTGGAAGCGATGTTCAAGCTATTTCGCCCCCTGCCGTTCGATCTGGAGGTCGCAAGGTTTCATGCGCAGCTCGTCAGCGCACTGCCAAGGGGCGTGACCCTTGGAACGTTTGACTTGGTGATCGGAGCGACCGCGATTCGTTTTGGCTTTCCCGTCCTGACAACCGATCCCGGCGACTTCAAACGGATGCCGGGATGTATGGTGGAACCGGTCTAAACTCTACCGGGCTCTAATTGCGAGCCGATACGCGAAGAGCGCGGCGAGCGCAGTTAGCGCCAGCGCATACAATGCGGTCGTCCGCGTCGGGTCGAAGCTGAAGAGCAGCGCCAAGGTCACCGGTGCCATCGCCTTGGCGAGAAACTGTGGTAGAGCGAGGCGACCGAGCAGAGAGCCGTAGCCGCGTTGCCCGAAGAGCTCGGCCGGCACCGTTCCGCGCACGATGGTCATGACACCATTGCTGCCGCCGTAGAGAATCGCGAAGGCGATTGCCGCGATCCAGACACCGCGAACTTGGGTGAGCAGCGCGAGGGCGGTTGCCATCAGAGCGAACGCGAGCGTACCAACGGCCAGCGTATGCAAACGGCGACCGACGGCGAACTCGACGACCCGCCCGGCCACCTGCATAGGCCCGATCAGCGATCCGATCAATACTGCATCGCGTGCCGAAAGACCCGAAGACGTCATGAGACCGATCACGTGCGCAGCCAGCGCGGAACCCAAAAACGCGGCCAGCGATAGCGCCGTTGCGAGCCACACCATCGATCCACGGGCGACTTGCTCCAACGTGGAGGTGGTGACGTCCGTCGGCGAAGAGGACGCCGGCGCCGAGCCGGGCACGAAAAAAACGTGCAGCGGCAGGCAGACGACGAGATGCAACACAGCATACGTCCCGAACGCCGCGCGCCAACCGAACGAATCAAGCAAATACTGGGACAGCGGCCAGAACACCGTGCTCGCAAAACCGCCGAACAGAGTCAATGCCGTCACGGCGCGCCGATACGACGTGCCAGCGATCCGGTGCATCGTCGCAAACGCGGGGTCATACAGGCACGCTGCCATCGCCATTCCCGCGAGCAGCCAGCCCGCGACCATCACGAGCGGCTGGGCAGCGATCGCCAGCACCGTCATCGCCAACGCACCGAGGATCGATCCTGCGGCCAGCACTTGGCGCCCGCCGTGTGCATCAATCCGCCGTCCCACGAACGGGGACACGAGACCCGACACCAAGAGCCCGGCCGTGAAGCTTCCGAACAAAGCGATGTCGCCGATGCCGAGCTCATCGCGCATCGGCGGGCCCAGCACTGCGATCGTGTAGAAGAGCGTCCCCCACGACACGATCTGCGCGACTCCCAACGCGCAGACCGTGCGCCATGCGCCGGTCGCCGGCGGCGGCGCAAGGCTATCGCGGCTGGGGTGCAACGGTCGTTGCAACGGGTCAGCGGTGCTTGAACGCAGGCTTGCGCTTGCCGACGAATGCACGCATACCCTCTTTCTGATCCTCGAGCGCAAACGTCGCATGAAACTCACGCCGCTCGAACAGTAAACCCTCCGTCAGCGAGGATTCGTACGCGCGGTTGATGGCCTCTTTGATCTTCATGACGACCGGCAACGAGAACGATGCGATCTTGGATGCCACGCCTAGCGCTTCCTCCTCGAGCTTCGCAGCCGCGACGACTCGCGCCACCAACCCGGAACGCTCAGCCTCCGTCGCGTCGATCATGCGCCCCGTGAGACACCAATCCATCGCCTTCGCCTTGCCGACGGCGCGCGGCAACCGTTGCGACCCACCCAGGCCCGGCATGGTGCCGATGGTAATTTCCGGCTGGCCGAACTTGGCTGTATCGGCCGCGATGATGAGGTCGCACATCATCGCGAGCTCGCATCCGCCGCCGAGCGCGTAACCGGCGACGGCCGCAATGACCGGCTTGCGAATTCGACGGAGGTCTTCCCAGTCCTTGCTGATGTAGTTGTCGCCGTAAACCTTTGCGTAGTTCCACTCGGCCATCGCCGCGATATCGGCACCTGCCGCGAACGCCTTTTCGTTGCCCATGATGAGAATGCAGCCGATCTCGGCGTCGGCGTCGAAGGCATGAAGCGCTTCGGCCAGTTCTACGGCCAACGCATCGTTAAGCGCGTTCATCTTCTCCGGACGGTTCAGGCGGATGACGCCGACGCGGGCATTCGTCTCGACGAGGATATTCTCGTAGGTCATTTTCGCTTCCAGTGATTGATTGAATCGGGCCGAAAGTGAAAACCTACTTTCGGGAGGCGGCGACTCGCGTTGCAACATCCTCGCCCGCAGCCTCTAGCGCAGCGCGCAGGATTGTCGGATCGCCGATGTGGTTGGCAAGGATCAGGATGAGCTTGGCATTGACGAGTGCACTCTGCGCGTCCGTTAGCCCGCGATGCATGTCGAGCAGCTCTTCGTAAAAATCGTCCGGCGCTGGAAGATTGGGTGCCGTGTTGAGGCCTTGCATCATGCTGCTCCCATTGCGCGGTCCATGGCACGCCGCACGGCGCCTGCATCGAACGCACGCCAGCGCGCGCAGACATGCTGGTCCGGCCGTAGCAAATAGGAGGTCCCGGGTCGGCCGTCATAGCGCCGCTCCACGAGTCCGGTCTTGTCAGAGATCACGGTACGATCGGCTTGGGCGCGGCTACCGACTTGGACGATCCCGCAGGCAACGCCACCGGCCGTGATGCTACCTCCCTGCACCACAGGCACCGCGTCGCCAAACGTCAACAGCGTAAAGCCGGGAATGAGATAGCTCAGCAACCAATCACCGCGCGCGAGGGAGACCGGCGCGTCAATGGTCGCAGCCCCAGAGCCCTGGATCAAGTCAACGCGAGCGCCAAGCAGAGCTGTGACCGGCGCGTCCGCAGCAGGCGCACCCGGCACCATCGCGTCGGGAGTCTTCGCAAAATCCGCGTCGCGGTCGGGCGTATTGAGCGGTGAGTCGCGCAGCACAGCCGGGACCGAAAGGCGGCCGCTGTTGACGAGCCGGCGGGCGAACGGATGCTTCTTGGCGAGTGACAAGACCGCATCGCGGAACGTGCGCGACACCGTGCTCTTCGGCGTGATGAAGTCGGTCGACCGCGTCGAATTGCGGATGTTCTCGTCCGCCGCGGCGACCCGCTCGACATCGTAGCTGTCGAGCAGGCAATCGGACGCCAACCCCTTGAGCACGAGATCGAGCTTCCAGATCAAGTTGTCCACATCCTGCACGCCGCCGTTGGCGCCACGCGCACCGAATGGACTGACCAGATGCGCCGCGTCGCCCGCGAACAGCACCCGGCCGTGACGAAATTTGCGCATGCGCCGGCAGGCGAATGTATAGACGCTTGCCCACTCGATTTCGAACTTCGCCTCCGCACCGAGCATGGCGCGCAGGCGTGGCAAAATGCGCTCCGGCTTCTTTTCCTCGTCTGGGTCGGCATCCCAGCCCAACTGGAAGTCGACGCGCCAGACGTTGTCCGCCTGCCGATGCAGCAGTGCCGATTGGTTTGGATGAAACGGCGGATCGAACCAGAACCAGCGCTCCGCCGGAAAATCCGACGTCATGTGAATGTCGGCGATCAAGAAGCGGTCGCGGAACACCTGGCCTTCGGTGTCGAGTCCGAGCATATGGCGGACCGGGCTTCTGGCGCCGTCCGCGACGATCAGCCAATCGCAGGTCAGTGCGTATTCGCCATCGGGGGTTGCGACCCGCAACGTCACGCCATCGTTGCTCGGCGCGACATCAATCACCTTGTGGCGCCAACGCAGTTCGGCGTGCGCTAAGGCTTCGGCGCGCCGCACCAGGCATTCCTCGAAATGGTACTGCTGCAGGTTGACGAACGCCGGTCGGCGATGGCCGGTTTCCGGCAAGAGATCGAACTGATACGTGAGCTCGCTCCCGTGAAACACGCGGCCAACACTCCAGCGCACGCCTTTTTGCACGACGTCCTCACCGCAGCCCAAGCGATCCAGAATCTCTAGCGTGCGCTTGGCGTAACAGATTGCGCGCGAACCGACACTCACTGTGTTGTCTTCGTCGAGGACGACGACCGGTACATCGCGCTGCGCCAGGTCGATCGCCGCCACCAGTCCCACCGGTCCGGCGCCAATGACGGCGACCGGGTAACGACGACGAGCTCCGTCGAGCTCCGGAGGCCGCCGGTACTCGAATACAGGATTCGTATAAGTCCGCACTGCAAGCCGCGGTGGCTGACCAGCTAGCCTTCGAGCGCCTGCCACATGTCGCGATCGCGCTGCGCGGTCCAGATGCGCGGGTCCTTGTACTCGGTTGCTTCGTCGTACGCCCGCGTGACATCGAATGGCAGGCAATGGTCAAAGATCACCCAGTGACCGAACTTTGGCTTGAGCGTGGCGTACGTTTCGAAGTAGATTGTGCGCAAATCCTTGCCGGCGGCAGCACCCCGCTGCACGCAGGCGAACATCGCCGTGACGAAGGCGCGCGTACCGTCGAGCCCCGCTTGCACGGCATCCGGCGTCTGCAGCGAGGCACCGCGGCCCGGTACGAGCTTCTGCGGCTGCAGCGCGGCCACCGCATCGAGTGTCGCCGGCCAATCGCGCAAATACGCATCGCCCGCATAGGGCGTGGCGTTGTATTCGACAAGGTCGCCGGAGAAGAGAGTTTTTTCCTGCGGCAGCCAGACGACGGTATCGCCTTTGGTATGACCGCGGCCGAGCTGCAGCAAATCGACTCGCAGCTTGCCGAGCCAGATGGTCATGCTCTGCTCGAATACCAACGTCGGCCACGTCAATCCAGGCACGGACTCGACATCGCGAAACAGCCGCGGGAAGCGCTCGATCTCGCTCTTCATATCCTGCTCGCCCCGCTCGACGACCAGATCATAGGTATCGCGGCTCGCGATGATGTGCTCAGGCCCATAGCCGGACGCTCCCAGCACCCGAACCGCGTGATAGTGCGTGAGGACGACGTACTTGACCGGCTTGTCCGTCACCGTGCGAATGTGCCGGACGACGTCCTGTGCCATCGCCGGAGTGGCTTGCGCGTCAATCACCATGACGGCGTCGTCGCCGATGACAATGCCTGTGTTGGGGTCGCCTTCTGCTGTGTAGGCGTAGGCCCGCTCCGACAGTTTGTCGAAGCTGATGCGCTTCTCCTCGAGGTCGGCTTGCGACGCAAAAGTCTTTTCGCTCATGATGGCCTCTGTACATGCCGACAAAAGTAAACCCCTACTTTTGTCGGGTTGGCTTCCCGCGAATCGCTGGCTGTTTTGCCAACTGAGTTGGCAACTGAGCCAGACGATTCGCGGCGGTAAAGGCTACGAAGAGTCACTATTTACGTCTTCGCGCGCTTGTCAACGATGCGCTTGGCCTTGCCCAGCGAGCGCTCGATGCTGCCCGGCGCGGTGACGCGCACCTCCGCGGTTACTCCAATCAGCGACTTAATCAAGTGCGCGAGCTGCGCGGCGGCCGCGTCGCCACTCCCGCTGCTCGCCGCTGGCGCTCGTTCGACCAACACCGTCATTTCATCGAGCGTCTTCGGCCGGGTGATCTCCAGTTGATAGTGCGGCGCGAGTGCCGCAGCTTTGAGAATCAGCTCTTCGATCTGCGTTGGGAAAACGTTGACTCCGCGAATGATCAGCATGTCGTCGCAGCGGCCGGTGATCTTTTCGATGCGCCGCATCGAGCGCGCGGTAGGCGGCAAGAGGCGTGTCAGATCGCGCGTGCGGTAGCGGACAATCGGCAGCGCTTCCTTGGTGAGCGACGTCAACACCAACTCGCCCTTCTCGCCCGCCGGCACGACCGCTCCCGTCTGCGGATCGACGATTTCCGGATAGAAATGGTCCTCCCACACGGTCAATCCATCCTTGGTCTCGATGCACTCCTGCGCGACACCGGGTCCGATCACTTCCGATAATCCATAAATGTCGAGCGCATCGAGACCCAACTTTCCTTCGATTGCCTCGCGCATCGTCGGCGTCCAAGGCTCGGCCCCGAAAATACCTACCTCAAGCGAGGAGTCGCGCGGGTCGATGCCTTGCCGCTCCATCTCCTCGGTGATGGCCAGCATGTACGACGGCGTCACCATGATGATCGTCGGCTGGAAGTCGCGGATCAGCTGCACTTGGCGCTCGGTCATGCCGCCGGACATCGGGATGACCGTGCAACCCAATTTCTCCGCACCATAATGCGCGCCGAGGCCACCGGTGAAGAGACCATACCCGTACGCAACATGCACGACGTCGCCTGGCCTCCCACCAGCGGCGCGGATCGAGCGCGCCATCACCGTGGCCCACGTGTCGATATCGGCAGCGGTGTAGCCGACGACCGTAGGCTTTCCGGTGGTTCCCGACGATGCATGAATGCGCGCGATCTTCTCGCGCGGCACAGCGAACATGCCAAACGGGTAGTTGTCGCGCAGGTCAGCTTTAGCCGTAAACGGAAAGCGCGCGAGATCAGCCAATGAGCGCACGTCGTCCGGCGCTACACCGTAGGCATCGAATGCACGGCGATAGTGCGGGACGTTCCCGTAAGCGTGCTTTAGCGACCAACGCAGGCGGCCAAGCTGCAGCGCGCACAATTCATCGGCGCTCGCGCATTCGATTGGCTCGAGCCCGTTCGGTCGCGATTGTCTGGCAGCCATTGCGTGGGTTCCTTGGCGCCGCCGTCTATCGATCCACCGGCGGCTCGACGACGTGACCCTTGATTCGCGTGCTTTTGCCGCGGAAGAGCGCGATCGTTTCGTCGCGCTGATTTTTCACATCGATGTCGTAGACGCCCGTGCGCCCGGTCAAGCTTTGCTCGCGAGCGGTGGCGGTCAGTGCGTCGCCTTCGAGCGCAGGCGCAAGATACTCAATCGAGCACCCTGCGGCAACGGTCGTTTGATTGTAGCTGTTGCATGCGAAGGCGAACGCGCTATCGGCCAGCGCAAAGATGAAGCCCCCATGGCACGTCGCATGGCCATTCAGCATGTCCGGGCGGACGGTCATCGTCATTTGCGAGCGTCCGGGACCAACGCTCACCAAGCACATCCCCAAGCCACTGGATGCGCGGTCGCGAGCAAACATGCCGGCCGCCGCCCGCTCGGCCACCACTTGCGCCTCTGAGGTCGCTGGCGTTTTCAAAGGTGTCACCGCGCAGGTTTCAGAGCGAAAGCCGCGCTCATTTGCCGACTTAAGCCCTTCTTCCTACGTGCCGATTATTTCCCATTCATTTCCAATCACGTTCCACTCATTTTCCACGAAAGTGCGGCATACGCTTCTCGAGAAACGCGGCGACGCCTTCGCGGTAGTCGGCGCCCTGCCCCAGCTCGCGCTGCAGATCGCGCTCGCAGTCGAGTTGGGCTTCCAACGTCGCGCCTCCGGATTGATAGATCGCGCGCTTGGTCGCTGCCAGACCCCTGGTCGGCGCTTGCGCGAGATGTTGCAGCAGAGCGTCGACGGTCGGCTTGAGCTCTGCATCGTCGACGCACTTCCAGATAAGGCCCCATCGCGCCGCTTCTTCGGCATCGAGCTTGTCGCCCAGCATGGCGAGACCCATCGCGCGCGCCGTGCCGATGAGCCGCGGCAAAAGAAAGGTTCCGCCGGAATCGGGTATCAGTCCAATCTTGCAAAACGCCTGGATGAAACTCGCCGACTTCGCGGCAATCACGAGGTCACATGCCAACGCAATGTTTGCGCCCGCGCCCGCGGCGACGCCATTCACTGCGCATACCACCGGCAAGGGCAACGCACGCAGCGTCAGGACCAGCGGCCGGTAATTGTTTTCGATCGACTCCCCCAAATCGACGGGTGTGGCACCTGGCGCAACCGCACGATCGGATAAATCTTGTCCCGCGCAAAAGCCGCGGCCCGCGCCTGTCAGCAGCAGCACGCGCGTCGACTCGTCGGCTTTGACGGTCGCGAGCGCGTCGCGCAGCTCCGCATGCATCGCTGTCGTGAAGCTGTTCAACCGCTCCGGACGGTTTAGCGTAATGCGCGCAATGCCGTCTGCGCGTTCGAGCAGAATGGACTCATACATCACGGTGAGCTCGCAGGTGGCGATTAAACATGCACACGATGCTGCACGACGCGAAAGCGATTCGCGACAAACGCGGCGTCGGTTAATGACGCATTTGCGGCTGCATTGGCCCCCGTACCATGGTAGTCGGAGAACGCCGCCGACTGGTTCACGTAAACACCGCCGGTCAGATTGATCGACAGCGCCACCCCCACATCCTCCGCCACTTCGATTGCGCGCTCGATGACATCTTCACGCGTCGAGTAGACGGACATCGTGAGCGCTCCGTATCCGTTTACGGCATCGCGGGCGATCTCCAGGCTCTCATCAGTCGATGCAGTGGAGATAATGAAGGCAATCGGCCCGAACCACTCGTTCAAATAGGTCGCGCGGTCGCTGGCGCTAAGCCGGACCAGCAATGGCGTGCGGATCGTCGCATCGGGAAACGCCGGGTGCGCGACGACCTGGGTGTCGAGCACGACCGTGCCCAGCGACCGCGCGGCGTCGAGGCGCTTGGTCACCGATTCGTTCTGCACGGCCCCAAGTATTTCGACGGCACGCGCAGGGTCGCCGAGCAATTTCTGCACGCTTTGGGCGATTCCGGCTGCAACTTGGTCGAAAGAAAGATGGCCGTCCGCGGTGTCGATTCCCGCTTGGGGGACATAGATATTCTGCGGCGCCGTGCACATCTGACCCGTGTAGAGCGAAAGCGAAAACGCAATGTTGCGCGTCAAGCCCGGAAAATCCGCGGTCGAATCGACGATCACCTGGTTGACGCCGGCCTTCTCTGTGTAAACCTGCGCCTGCCGCGCGTTCTCTTCGAGCCAGCGGCCGTTGACGGTGCTGCCGGTGAAATCTATGATCTTGATCTCGGGGCGCAGCGCAAGTGTCTGCACGGTACCGTCACCGGCCTCGTGCGCGACCAACGTCACGACATTGGGATCGAATCCCGCCTCGGTCAGGACTTCGCGCGCGATCTTCACTGTCATGGCGAGCGGCAGGATCGCGCCCGGGTGCGGCTTGACGACGACGGCATTGCCGGTCGCCAGACTCGCGAATAAGCCGGGGTAGGCGTTCCACGTCGGAAACGTCGAGCAACCGATAACGAGGGCGATCCCGCGCGGAACGACCCGATAGCGCTTGTCCATTTTGAGCGGCTCGGTCTTACCTTGCGGCTTTTCCCAGCGCGCGTGAGTCGGGATCCGGGTCAATTCGTGCCACGCGTAAGCGACGGCTTCGAGCCCTCGATCCTGGGCGTGGGGACCTCCGGCTTGGAACGCCATCATGAACGCTTGCCCGGTGGTATGCATCACCGCATTCGCGATTTCAAAGCTCGCGCGATTGATCCGCGCCAGGATTTCGACGCATACGCCAGCCCATGTCTCTGGCCCCGCTTTTTTCCAACCCTCTTCCGCGCGGGAGATTGCGTTCAACAGACCGTCGATATCCGCTTTAGGATAGGAAATGTCGAGGGCGAAGCCATACGGCGACCGTTCACTGCCAACCTGACCAACCGTCGCCGGCTGCATCAGCGGAAATCGCTTGCCGCGCAGCGTTTCGAATGCCGCTTTGCCGGCCTCGCTCGTACCTTCGCCATAGACCTTGGGACTGGCCGATTCGGGGTACGCGCTCCAGTAACCACGCTCCGCGATGGCCTGGACTGCGCGTTGCAGCAGGTCGCGATGACGGTCGAATAAGGGGTGAGGCACGGTCATCCTCGGTGGGAAGGAGAGTCAGGCGGTTGAATGTAGCATGGGTAAGAAGTCATCCCGTCTGATCATAGTCAACCGTGACGGCGTCAGTGACGGGATGGCTCTGGCACGTCAGCACGAAACCGCGCGCGACTTCGTAGTCCTCCAGAGCAAAGTTGGCATCCATATCGACCTCCCCAGCGACAAGCTTGGCACGGCAGGTCGAGCAAACCCCACCCTTGCATGAGTAAGGCAACTCGATACCGGCGCGCAGGCCGGCGTCGAGAATGCTCTCCTTGCCTTTCTCCAGCGTGAAGGTTTTGGTCGCACCATCCTGCACCACCGTGACTTCGCACTCGGTGTGTCCAGGCTCCGGATGCGGATGCGCAATCGGCGCGAGGCTGGGAATGCTCGCGGCGAATCGCTCGATCTTGATTCTCGACTCGGCGAACCCGCGCGCCTTCAACGCCGCAACGACCGCATCCATCATCGGTTCCGGTCCGCAGACGAACGCCGCATCGATGTCGTCAAGGTGCACCCAGGTCGCAAGCAACGCGTCGGTTTTGACGCGGTCGATCCGGCCATGGAGCAACTCGACGTCCTGCGCCTCGCGCGACAGGACGTGCACGAGATTGAAGCGCGCGAGGTAAATATCCTTCAGCGCAGCCAACTCCTCCCTGAACATCACGCTGCTGGAAGCCCGATTGCCATAGATCAAGGTGAAACGGCTTAGCACTTCGCGCGCTAGGGTCGTTTTGATGATGGACAGTAGCGGCGTGATGCCGCTCCCCGCTGCGAAGGCCAGGTAGTGCCTCTGCGCGGTGTCGTCGATGGGTATGTTGAAATGCCCCATCGGCGGCATCACCTCCAGTGCGTCGCCCGGTTGCAGCCGTTCGTTTGCCCACGTCGAGAACGCCCCGCCGGACGCTTTCTTCACAGCGATGCGCAGGGCATCGTCTTGCACCGCCGAGCAGATCGAATACGATCGGCGCAGATCCTGCCCGTCGACGCCGGCGCGCACCGTCACATGCTGGCCGTGGACGTACGCAAATTGCTCACGCAGCGCATCGGGTACCGCAAATGTGATGACGACCGCATCGCGTGTTTCTCGATCGATTCGCGCGATGGGTAGAGGGTAGAACCGGCTCATGCTGCTTTCTTGATGGTCTACGCGCCGGACGCGGGCAGAATCAGTGCGGCTTGAAATAGTCGAACGGCTCGCGACATGCATCGCACCGGTATTGCGCCTTGCACGCGGTCGAACCGAACTGCGACAAGAGGCTCGTACAGCTTGATCCGCACAACGGACAAGGTACGACCACGTTAGCTCGGCGCAAAGGGCTGATGCCGGTCACGTCGACACGCTTGGCCGTCAGATGGGGCGGTGCGATACCGAACGCGCGCAGCTTCGATCGTGCCTCCGGCGCAATCCAGTCGGTGGACCACGCCGGCGCCAATTGCGCGACGAGCTTAACGTTCGCCACGCCGATTGCCGTTAACTGCTCACGGATCAACGTCCTGATCGTGTCGGCTGCGGGACATCCAGAATACGTAGTCGTCAAGCGCACGATGAGCTCGCGCTCGTGCCATTCGACGTCGCGGACGAGGCCAAGCTCGACGATCGACACCACCGGAACTTCGGGATCGGGGACTGCGGCCAGCGCTTCCCACACAAAAGCGAGATTTGGCAGTGACAAGACCGCGTCTTGCGCACCTGCCACCAGGTTACCCGCGCCGATAGAATGGCGATTCATCGGCTACCAAACCGCACCGGGATACGCGCGCTGCAAAAACTGCATCTCGGTCAGCAAGTGCCCTAGATGTTCGGTGTGCACTCCCTGTTTCCCGCCACGCATGCCTGCACCCTGCATCCATTCGCCTTGAGGGAGCGACAGCGTCGCCTCGGCGAGAACGCTGCAGATCGTGGCGAGCCACGGCTCGCGCAGCAGCCGGACATCGACGGCGATTCGCGCACGAGCGAGCTCTTGCTCGAGCGGATCCGCTGCAAACATCTCACCAGTAAACATCCAGAGTTCGTCGAGGGCGCGCTGCATCCGCGCGTGCGATTCGTCTGTCCCATCGCCGAGGCGCACTACCCAGCCGGCGCTGCGTTCGGTGTGATACGTGGCCTCTTTCACCGCCTTTGCAGCGATTTCGGCGATCCGCGCATCGACGCTGCTCGAGAGCGCGCGCAATAACAACTGATGCCACGCGTCGAAATAGAATTGGCGCGCCATCGTCCGGGCGAAATCGCCGTTCGGCTGCTCGGCAAGCAATAGATTGCGAAACCCGGAGCCATCGCGCAGGAATGCGAGTTGGTCGTCCGTCCGTCCCGTCCCGCTGAAACGCGCTTCGACTTCCCCCGCGTAACCCAACCATAGCCGGCCCTGGCCCAATAAATCGAGGCCAACATTGGCCATTGCGATATCTTCTTCAAGGATCGGGCCGTGTCCGATCCTTTCGCCCAGACGCTGCGCCAGGACGACGTCGGTATCGCCCAGCCGAAGTAAGTATTCGAAAAGCTCCGCGTCGCGCGGCGGCATCTATGCATGCCGACAAAAGTGAACCCCTACTTTTGTCGGATTGGCTTCCCGCGAATCGCTGGCGCATTTGCCAACTGAGCCAGACGATTCGCGGCGAAAAAGACTACGAAAGATCACCGGGCGCTCCATGACCTGTGTGCCTTATTTGGACGTGGTTAAAGGTGCTTCACTTCGTCGGGCATCGGAAAAAATGTCGGGTGGCGGTAGACCTTGTCGTTGGAGGGCTCGAACAAGGACTCACCGGCGTTCGGGCTGGAGGCGACGATGTCCGTCGACCGCGTGGCCCATATCGACACCCCTTCGTTGCGCCGTGTGTACACGTCGCGCGCATTCTTGATGGCCATCTCCGAGTCGGGTGCGTGCAAGCTGCCAACGTGCTTGTGCGCGAGCCCGTGCTGCGAGCGGATAAAGATTTCCCACAACGGCCACTCTTTGCTCATCGCTTATTGCTCATCAGCGACCAGGCGATTTGGCCTCGACGGCGTTTTTCGGCGTCCGTTGGTCATCATTTGGCCTACGCTGCGCTCCTGCCGGCTCGTTGCGCAGCGCAGCCTTCTCCGCGTACGCGATCGCCGCGGCGCGCACCCACGCGCCCTCTTCCCATGCGCTCACGCGAGCCGCCAGTCGTTCGCGGTTGCATGGACCGTTGCCCTTGAGCACGTTGTAGAATTCGGACCAATCGATCTTGCCGATATCGTAATGGCCGCGCTCGTCGTTCCACTTGAGGTCGGGGTCGGGCATCCGCAATCCCAGAAAATCGGCCTGCGGCACGGTCTGGTCGATGAATCGCTGCCGCAACTCGTCGTTCGATAGCAACTTGATTTTCCAGCGCGCCGATTGCGCGCTGTGCACGCTGTCCGCATCCGGCGGTCCAAACATCATGAGCGACGGCCACCACCAGCGATTGAGCGCGTCCTGCGCCATCGCCTTCTGCTCGTCCGAGCCGCGGCAGAGCGTCATCATGATGTCGTAGCCCTGTCGCTGGTGAAACGATTCTTCCTTGCAGATGCGCACCATCGCGCGTGCGTACGGGCCGTACGAGCAACGGCAGATCGGAATCTGGTTCATGATCGCAGCGCCGTCGACCAACCAGCCGATGGTTCCGATATCCGCCCAGGTCAGCGTTGGGTAGTTGAAGATCGACGAATACTTGACCTTGCCGGCGTGCAAATCTGCGACGAGCTGATCGCGCGAGACGCCCAACGTTTCAGCCGCCGCATAGAGATAGAGACCATGGCCGCCTTCGTCCTGCACCTTGGCCATGAGGATGGCTTTGCGCTGCAGCGTGGGTGCGCGTGTAATCCAGTTACCTTCGGGCAGCATGCCGACGATCTCCGAGTGCGCATGCTGCTGAATTTGCCGGATCAGCGTTTTCCGGTAGGCGTCGGGCATCCAATCTTTGGGCTCGATCCGGATGTCGGCATCGACTCGTGCTTGAAACGCGCGCTCGTCGGGGTCCATCTCCGTACTGCTAGCGACCCGGGCGACTCCGGTGTCGACCATCTGTGCATACATCGAAAGCCTCCTCTCGCAACAAGCAAACGACGCGCTGTACTAGAACCTATCTCAAAATCCAGCAACGGCGTTTCCCCCTCACCCTAACCCTCTCCCCTGCCGGGGGAGAGGGAACGCCCAAGCACCCTCTCCCGCTTGCGGGAGAGGGTGGGGTGAGGGACCAAAGCGATTTTGAGATAGGTACTAGAAAATACAATACACGCTTTGCGGCCCGTTGCGCTTGATCTATCGCCGATACGACGGCCGCTCCGATCCAGAGCGCGGCCGCGCATGAGTGCGCTGTGAGGGCTTCCCAAAAGCCGGTCGCCGCGGCTCGGTCTCGCGGCTCTCGCTCGCTCGCGGCTCGAGGCCGGGAACCACCTGGATCGGAATCGCCGCGCCGGTAAACCGTTCGATCTGGCGCAGATTCCCCCGCTCGGAATGGTTGGCCAGCGAGACCGCCACGCCGGCGGCGCCCGCACGCCCTGTACGACCGATGCGGTGAACGTAATCCTCCGGCGCTCGCGGCAGGTCAAAGTTGATGACGTGGGTGATGCCAAGCACGTCGATGCCGCGCGCCGCAACGTCGGTCGCGACCAAGGTGCGCACGCCACCGCGACGCAGATTCTGCAACGTGCGCGTGCGCTCGCGCTGGTTCATGTCGCCGTGCAGCGCCGCTGCCGAATGCCCTTGCCCCTGTAGCTTCTGCGCCAGCGCTTCCGCATCGCGCTTGGTTGACATGAACACAATGCTTTGCCGCATTGCGACGTCCGCCAGCAAGTGATCAAGGAGGCGGTACTTGTGCGCGCGGTTATCGACGAAGTGCGCGCTCTGCCGAATGGCAACCGGTGCGGCCTGTGTCGTCTCGACGTCGATTCGCACTGGAGTCGAGGTGAGCCGAGCGGCGAGACGCGCAACGTCGCCGTCGATGGTCGCGGAGAAAAGCACCGTCTGCCGGGTTTTCGGCGTCACCGCGCACACTCGGTCGACATCATCGATGAAACCCATATCCAGCATCCGGTCTGCCTCGTCGAGCACGAGCATCTGTAGTTGCGATAGATCGACGCGGCCGCGATTCATGTGATCGAGTAATCGGCCCGGAGTGGCGACGAGTAGATCGACGCCGCGCGCCAGCGCGCGGTTCTGCACAGGATAGGGTGCGCCACCGTAAAGACAGGTGATACGGACCCGCAACTGCTGGCCGTAGCGCACCGCCTGCTCAGTTACTTGCTGGGCTAGCTCACGCGTCGGCGTCAATACCAGAACGCATGGCGCGGCCCCGCCGCGATGCCGCGCCTTAGGTGCAGTCGGTTGTCCGGCGATGCGCTGCAATGCGGGTAAGATAAACGCGGCGGTCTTGCCGGTGCCGGTCTGCGCCGAACCGATCACGTCGCGACCTGCCAGCAGCGCGGGGATGGTTTGCGCCTGAATCGGCGTCGCGCATTCATAGCCACAACTGCGCAGCGCCTGCAATAGCGGCTCCGAGAGCTTCAATTCGCCAAACGTGATGCCCTTTTCCATAGCGAAACCTTAAGCGAGATGCAACGCGTCGCCGTGACAACGCGAAAGCGGCTCACGCGCGCCGCGGTGGCGAACGCGAGAATTCGATCAATGTTCCGGATGCGGGCGCAAACACGCACGAAAAATACGGGGTATCGACTCTGCTCTCCGGCAAATTCCGCCCGAAGATCACACGATATGTCCCCGGAGGACCGCTACCGGACCGACGTCAGTGCAATTCCATCGTCGCTAACCGGAAGCCGCCTAAGAGTCGCTTCCAAAAGGGCGGAGCCGCGCCAAAACGCAGCGCCTCTGGCGATTAAGGCAGAGACTCGGGAGTTGATGCCAACGCCCGGAAGATTAGAGACTGATGACCGGTTGCCTTGAGAGAAGAAATCCTAAAAGTCGCGGCTCGCAACCGTCATATTCCGCCGCACATCAGATGATAACACAGGCGCGGTCCAGTTTTTGCTTCGGAAAGCACTGGCGCGCGCCCGAAGCACCTTCACGGCGGCGAAGCCCCTACGCGATTCAGCCTACGCAGGCTCATCCGGATCGTCGATCTTCGGATCGCCGTCTGGCGGGTGCGGAGACTCATCGGGCTCTTCAACCGGGGGTTCCTTGGGCTCCGGCGGTTCCTTTACGGGCGCATGCTTCTTAGGCATGACCCGCGTCGCACCCATCGAGCGTCGAGTTTCTCCGTCCTCCTCGTCGTCGTCATCCTCTTCATCGTCATCGTCATCGTCGTCGCCGGGTCCGGGCTCAACGTCCTGGTCTGGTTCGCCAATGGGCGCCTTCTCCTGTGCACCCCATCCCGCGCGCCACGATGCAGAGGAACGCGAGCCGCCATCAAACATCGTCGCTCGCACCTGCAGCTCAGCGACAAGCGCTCCCGTCATTTCGGAGGAATGCGCAACACTTGCCCCGGGTAGATCTTGTCCGGATGGCTCAACATCGGCTTGTTGGCTTCGAAAATCTTCATGTACGCATTCGCGTCCCCATACTGGGCCTTCGAGATTTTCGACAGCGTATCGCCGGAGACCACCGTATAGAATTTTGATTCCGGTTCGCTCTTGTCGACTGACATCATGTCCTTGACTTGGCTAACACCCGAAACGTTGCCGGCGACCAGCACGATCTTTTCCTTGGTCGCCTGATCTGGCGCAACACCGAACACGCTGGCAACGTTCGTTGCCCCATCGAAGGTCACCGTCAGCCCTGTCGCACTGAGATTTTGTGTCTTGATGTAATCGAGGATCGCGTCGCCGGCGGCTGCGTTTGCCGCGGTGATCTTGGCCTCGTTCGACGGATCGGCCTCCGCCTCTTTCATCGAAGCCTGTGCCTTACCTCTACCGAACAACTTTTCCCCCGCGTCTTTGACGAAATCGATAAATCCCATTGCATCCTCTCGTGTCGTTGCCAGGCCTTGCGGTCCGGTGTTAAGTGTTCACGGCACCCGGCATTCGATGTCGATGCGGGACGCCGCGGGAACGGCAATTATGCCGCACGATGGCAATTATATCCTCGCTCAAATCATGGCGTGATCGAGGTCATGCTTCCGCGGGAATCGCGCGCACCGCCAGCACGCCATCGATCGCCGCGATCGCTTCGACAACCGACGGGTGCACCGGGCTGTCGACATCGACCAGCGTGTACGCGATCTCGCCGCGTGACTTGTTGACCATGTTGTGGATGTTGAGCCCTGCGTGTGCCATTGCCGTGGAGATTTGACCCAGCTCATTGGGGACGTTTGCGTTGGCGACGGCGACCCGGTATGGAGACTCTCGCGGCATCTCGACATTGGGGAAGTTGACCGCGTTGACGATCGCTCCATGGTCCAGGTACTCGCGAACCTGATCCACGACCATGACCGCACAGTTTTCTTCCGCCTCCTCGGTGGAGGCACCCAAATGCGGCAGCGCGGCGACACCTGGCTCGCCGAAGAGCTTCGCGCTGGGAAAATCGCATAAGTAGTATTTGAGCTGGCCGCCCCGCAACGCGGCGACGACCGCCCCGTCATCGACGATCGCCTCCCGCGAAAAGTTGAGCAGCACTGCGCCCGATCTCATGGCGGCAAGCCGCTTCGCGTCCAACAGGTGGCGCGTCATCGCGACCAACGGCACGTGCAACGTGACAAAGTCGGATTGCTTCAGCAACTCTTCGATGCTGTTGGCCTTGCGCACATCGGAAGGCAACCGCCATGCGGCATCCACGGTAATTTCGGGGTCAAAGCCGACCACCTTCATCCCCAGCTTGATCGCAGTATCGGCGACGAGACTGCCGACCGCCCCAAGTCCGATGACGCCTAACGTTCGGTTGGGCAGCTCGACGCCGGCGAACTGCTTTTTGCCGTCCTCGACCATTTTCTCCAGGTCTGGTGCAGCGGCGTCGAGATTCGCCACGTAGCGCAACGCCGGGATCACATTGCGCGCCGCAAGGAGGAGTGCCGTGAAGACGATCTCCTTGACCGCATTGGCGTTAGCGCCCGGAGCGTTGAACACCGGAATGCCGCGCTGGGACATTTGCGTCACTGGAATATTGTTGGTTCCGGCGCCTGCGCGACCGATCGCTTTGACACTCGGCGGTATCGCCATCTCGTGCATGTTGTGCGACCGCACGAGGATGGCGTCGGGCTGCTCGACGGTTTTGCCGATCGTGTAGCGCGTGTCGGGTAAGCGATTGAGGCCGATGTCTGCAATTTGATTCAGCGTCAGAATGTGGTATCGGTTCATCGTTATTCTCTAGCCGTGGCGTGCGGCGAATTCGCGCATGTAATCGACCAACGCCTGCACGCCTGCGAGCGGCATCGCGTTATAGATCGACGCGCGCATGCCGCCGACCGAACGGTGGCCCTTGAGCTGAACCATGCCGCGTTCAGCGGCACCCTTCAAAAATGCCTCGTCAAGCGATTCGTCCTTGAGCTTGAACGGAACATTCATGCGCGAACGATCCGCCGCGCGAACCGGCGAGTTGTAGAACGGCGTCTGGTCGAGAAGATCGTAGAGCAAGTTGGCCTTTGCAACATTCGCCTGCTCGAGCGCGGCCAGGCCGCCGTGTGCCTGCACCCATTCGAACACCAGACCCGCAATGTAGATGGCATAGGTCGGCGGCGTATTGAGCATGGAACCTTGATCGGCTTGTTCCTTCCAATTGAAGGCCGATGGGGTGATGGGCAACGCGCGATCGAGAAGGTCATCGCGAACGATCACTAAAGTAAGCCCCGCCGAGCCGATGTTCTTTTGGGCGCCACCGTAGATCACCCCATACTTGGCGACGTCGATAACCCGCGACAGAATATGGGATGACATATCCGCGACCAATGGCACGTCACCGGTATCCGGAGTCCAATGGTATTCGACGCCGCCGATTGTCTCGTTGGTGCAAACGTGGACATATGCAGCATCTTGGTTCAGCTTCCAGGATGTGCGCGCAGGCACGTAAGTGAAGTTTTTGTCCTCGGCCGTCGCTGCGATGTGAACGGTGCAATATTTCTTCGCTTCTTTGATCGATTTTTTCGACCATTCGCCAGTGTTGACGTAATCTGCAACCACGCGGCCGTGCAGAAGGTTCATCGGGACGATCGCATTCTCCGCAATCGCCCCTCCCTGGAGGAATAGGACCTTGTGGTTGGCGGGAATCGCGAGCAACGCGCGCAGATCTGCTTCGGCCTTTTCGGCGATGGACATGAACTCCTTGCCACGGTGGCTCATCTCCATCACCGACATGCCGCTGCCATGCCAGTCGAGCATTTCGGCGGACGCCTTTCGCAACACCTCCTCTGGAAGCACCGCAGGGCCCGCACTGAAGTTAAAAACACGCATAAAGTCTAAGTCCGGTGTGATAATGATTTTTGGAGTGCGGTCGGCGAGAGAGCGCGACCGTTTCGGCTGATGATCTGCGCTGGTGCATCGATCTGGTCAAGACGTGATCTTAACCTCCCGCTTTCGCTGGTCTCACGCAACTTGGCAAACCTCGCGACCTGAATGGGTTAGTTCGTGATGGGTCGTTCCATGCCTGCCTATCCATCGGCGATTGACTTCGATGAGCTCAAGCGCTGGGTTGGGCGGACCGAATCGCGGTCGGACCACGTCGCCGCTACGCCGGTCGCCGCTCTCGCCGCAACCCTGGATCGCGATGAGCCGTTCCCTCGGCCTGGTGATACGCTCCCGCCCCTATGGCACTGGCTCTTTTTTCCGTCGATTCATCGCCATTCGGAAACGGGCCCGGATGGCCATCCCAAACGCGGCGGTTTCCTGCCTCCCGTTCGCCTGCCGCGGCGCATGTTTGCCGGCGGACGGTTCGAATTCCTACGCCCGCTGCGCATCGGCGATGCGATGTTGCGTCTTTCCCGCATCGTCGATGTCAGGCACAAGGAAGGGCGCACTGGTCCGCTGGTGTTCGTCATCGTGCGCCATGAGATCGGCAACGCTCAAGGGGTGGCGGTCACCGAAGAGCACGACATCGTGTACCGCGACAATCCGCGTCCGGACGATTTGGCCCCACCGCCTCGCGCGACGTCTGCTGATTGCACCTGGTCTCGCGACATTCGACCGGACCCGGTGCTGCTCTTTCGCTACTCCGCTTTGACGTTGAATAACCACCGCATTCACTACGATCGCCAGTACGTCACCGGAGTCGAAGGTTATCCCGGGCTCGTCGTGCACGGCCCACTGCTCGCGACGTTGCTCATGGACCTCTTGCGGTGCAACCTACCGGAGGCCCAGGTTCAAGGACTCACGTTTCGCGCCGTGCGGCCGTTGTTCGACACCGCGCCCTTTCAAGTCTGCGGTACGCTTGAGCACGATAGAAAGAGCGCGCGGTTGTGGGCGAAAGATGCTGACGGCCTGGCGATGGAAGCAACGGCTGCCTTGGCGTAGCAAGGCGTCGGCGCAACGAGATCTGCAACTTTGGAACAGGTCGACGCATTCCAGGACATCCGCGATGCGGTGCGCAATTTGTGCGGACAGTTTGCGGCGGACTACTTTCGTCGCATCGACGCCGAGCGCGCGTACCCAGACGAGTTCGTTTCCGAGTTGACCAAAGCGGGCTGGCTCGCGGCGCTGATCCCACAGCAGTACGGCGGCTCGGGATTAGGTCTGACTGAAGCCTCCGTCATCATGGAGGAAATCAACCGATCAGGCGGTAACTCAGGCGCATGCCACGGGCAGATGTACAACATGGGGACGTTGCTCCGGCACGGCTCGGAGCCACAGAAAAGCCTCTATCTGCCGAAAATTGCGAGCGGCGAGTTACGGCTGCAGTCGATGGCGGTGACCGAACCGACCACCGGCACCGACACCACGCAGCTGCAGACGACTGCAGTTAAACGCGATGGTCGCTACGTCGTGAATGGTCAGAAAGTATGGATTTCGCGCGTTGCGCATTCGGACTTGATGATTTTGCTTGCGCGCACAACGCCGCTCGCCGAAGTTCACAAAAAATCACAAGGGATGTCGCTCTTCTTGGTCGATCTACGCACAGCGATCGGCAACGGGCTTGCGGTGCAACCGATCGCAAACATGGTCAATCACGAGACCAACGAGCTGTTCTTCGACAATCTGGAAATCCCGGAGGAGAACTTGATCGGCGAAGAAGGCAAGGGCTTCAAGTACATTCTTGACGGCCTCAACGCCGAGCGCACGTTGATCGCCGCCGAATGCATCGGCGACGGCTACTGGTTCATCGACAAGGTCACCCGCTACGTGAACGAGCGTATCGTGTTCGGCCGGCCGATCGGTCAAAACCAAGGCGTGCAATTTCCCATCGCCCGCGCCTTCGTCAATCTCGAAGCGGCGAACCTGATGCGGTGGAAGGCGTGCGCATTGTTTGACGCTAGCGCACGCTGTGGAGCGGAAGCGAACATGGCGAAGCTCTTGGCGGCCGACGCGTCGTGGGAGGCTGGTAACGCATGCCTGCAGTTCCATGGCGGCTACGGCTTCGCCAACGAATACGATGTCGAGCGCAAATTTCGTGAGACGCGGCTCTACCAGGTCGCGCCGATCTCGACCAACCTGATCCTTGCGTACGTGGCCGAGCACGTGCTCGGAATGCCGCGTTCGTTTTGACGTCCTGCGCACCGGGGTGAGTCGCGCAGTCCGCATCGGTATCCTCGGCGCGGGGACGATTGCCGCGGTGCACGCACGCAACCTGGAGCAAATTCCAGAAGCGAAGTTGGTCGCAGTGGGGGACGTCAACGCCGGACGCGCGAGCGAGCTTGCGCGATCCCGCGACGCCGCGGTGGTGCGAGATCTCACCGGACTGCTGCGCACCGGGCTCGATGCGGTGATTGTCTGCCTCCCGCCTTATGCGACCGCTGGCGTCGTCGCCCGCATCGCACGGGAAGGCGTGCACCTCTACGCGGAGAAGCCAGTCGGCCTGAGTCTCGATGCGGCGCGTGAGGACCTCGACGCGGTGCGGCGGGCCGGCGTGGTCGCGGCGAGCGGGTACATGTGGCGCAGCTCGCCGATCGTGCGCGAGGCAGGCGGCCTATTGCAGGGTCGCGCAGTGGGATTGGTGCAGGGCGTAGTGATCACTGCGGCGCCTCCGCCCTTGTGGTGGCGTGACAAATCGCTATCGGGCGGCGCGCTGGTTGAGTTGGGCACGCACATTGTCGACCTCCTGCGGCTATTCGGTGGTGAAGCTCGGCGCGTAACCTGCATCGGTGCACGCAAGCTCTTACAAAGTCCGGGATGCTCGGTCGAGGACGTCGCCACGGCGACGGTCGAGTTTCGATCCGGCGCCGTGGGGAGCTTTTGCATCAGTTGTGCGACGAGCGGTGGGCGCTGGAGCGTCGATGTAGTCGCTACCAATCTGCATCTGCATCTCAATTTCTTTCCGGAGGAGCTGACCGGCAATTGCGATGGGTTGCCCATCTCACACATCGCCGAGGCAACAGCCGATATCATCCCGCACGGATTCTCCGGGGCGGCATCCTGGTTTGCGTCGCTTTCCGCATTCGTTTCGGCGGTGCGCGCGAGCGATCGGAACGGGGTTGGCGCGACCTTCGAGGAAGGCGTGCGCACATTGGCGCTGACCCTCGCCTTGGAAGCCTCACTCTCGGCTGGCGGGGCGCACGTCGCGGTCGAACAAGTCCAATGACGTCAATGAGCTCAACGATTCACTCACGCCAATGACCGAAGCAGCGCTCGACAAAGTCGTCTTTGTTGCGGGGGCGAGCAGCGGTGTGGGGGCGACCATCGCCCGTGTGCTCGCGAGCGGTGGAGCCAAGGTCGTATTGTCGGCGCGACGCGCGGACTTGTTGACGGCGGTGGCGGAAACGTGCGGCGGTGACGACTGCGCGCTCTCGATTGCCGCCGATCTCACCCAAGAGGCAGACGCGGCGCGCGCGGTCGCAACCGCCATCGATCGCTTTGACCGTCTTGATGCCGTT
>Ga0136617_10000275_pt1 | contig 41367 bp, 41 predicted proteins | sample AntDrymUQ3222106_2_FD_129672 | JGI IMG/M metagenome (GOLD analysis project Ga0136617, IMG submission 129672) | Polar desert sand microbial communities from Dry Valleys, Antarctica - metaG UQ322 (21.06) | ecosystem: Environmental > Terrestrial > Soil > Desert | place: Antarctica: Dry Valley... | reverse complement strand
AAAATACCGAATAATTTGCCTTGTTTTACGCTCGCTAATTTTAGCGCACCGATAATACCGGTTTAGTTGTTTCATTTCAGTAGCTTACAAGTTTATCATTGCTTGTTTGCTACCATAGACCCTCAAATTATTATAGACACGAATGTTTTGCTTTCCGCGCTACGCTCTCAGTTAGGCGCTTCTTTTCGTCTTTTATCTTTGATTGAAGATAATCGTTTTGAGACCAATCTTTCCGTTGCATTGGTCTTTGAATACGAAGACGTTTTGAAACGTCCCGAACAAAATCTGCGTTTGAGTCATCAGGAAATAGACGATGTGCTTGATTTTCTATGTCAAAATGCGAATCTGCATGAGATTTTTTATCTATGGCGACCGACCTTACGCGACCCAAAAGACGATTTTGTTTGGAATTAGCAGTTGAAAGCAATTGCGATTACATTGTTACTTTCAATACAAAAGATTTTGCCGAAGCCGGTAAGTTTGACATCAAAGCAATTAAACCGAACGAATTTTTAAGAATTATCGGAGAAATAAAATGAGTGTTATCGAAAATATAGCTGTTCCCGAATCTTTACTTAAAAAAGTGCGCGAACTCTCCGAAAGAGAAGGCATCACGATTGACCAATTTGTCTCGTCAGCGATTGCCGAAAAAGCGTCGGCTTGGGCGACCGTCGAATACTTGAAAGAAAGAGCAAGGCGCGGGAGCCGCGAAAAGTTTTTGCAAGCCTTGGGTAAAGTGCCGAAGGTCGAGCCTGATGAAGAGGACAAATTAGAATAAAATCTGGTGTGTCGAGATTCCACAAGAAGCGTTTCTCGCTGTTTTGAAGGTGAATGTACTTAAATTTCGATTCGGTTTAATAAAACCATAAAATCCGCGAAACAAAATAAATTTCGCGGATTTTATTTTAAATTCAAAATCTATATTACCAACTCAATCTTTCCTGCGCCAAACCGTGAATTTTCATTTCGGCGTCTTCGTCAATTTCCTCAGCGCCGCTAAACCACGCTTCGATTTCTTCGACGGGTCTGCCCATTGCCAGCGCGAGATGAGCGTCGCTTGATTCAAACGCTTGTTCCTTTAGTTTTTTCAAAAGTTCGAGCCTTTCCGCCGGTCCGCCTTTTCCTGTTTCTACTGTTTCACTCATAAATATCTTCTCCTTAATTTTTGCAAAATATTAAATTTAATGATGCCGTTACTAAGGAAACTTTTCAAGCGTTCAATCGCTTTTCTTTGAGCTTTGTTTGTTTCAGTGAAGAACTAACGCTTGCGAAAAATTTCTCGAAGTGTAATGATTTTTGTTTGCAAATGTCGGCAAATTTGCATCTAAATTACCACAGGAGAAATAGAAAAATGGTAATGGTTTTGGACAAAGAACGAGTTGGCGAAGAAGACGTGCGTAACGCTTTTGAGCTTGAAAACTATTTAAAAATGTCCGATGCGGAGATTTCCGAACGAATCGAGCGTGCCAGAAAAACTCTCGGCTCGCGCGTCGTCATTTTAGGACATCATTACCAGCGCGACGACGTTATTGCGCACGCCGATTTGACGGGCGATTCGTACCAGCTTTCTGTTATGGCTTCGCAGAGAAAAGACGTAGAATTTATCGTCTTCTGCGGCGTACATTTTATGGCTGAATCGGCTGATATTCTTGGTCAGCCAAACCAAAAAGTTATCTTGCCGGATTTGGGCGCGGGCTGTTCAATGGCTGATATGGCGACGGTCGAGCAAGTCGAAGATGCCTGGGAACAATTAAAGGAAATCGGCGTTATCGGCGACGGAAAAACAGTCGCGCCGATGACTTATATGAATTCTTCAGCCGCGATAAAAGCCTTTTGCGGACGCAACGGCGGCGTTGTTTGCACGTCTTCAAACGCCGTTCCTTTGTTTGATACTTATTTGAAAAAGTTTGACAAGATGATGTTTTTCCCCGACCAACATCTGGGAAGAAACACAGGCTTAAAATTCGGAATTCCGCTTGATAAAATGGCGCTCTGGAATCCGCACGAAGAACTCGGTGGAAACACCGAAGAAGAACTTCATAACGCAAAATTAATTTTGTGGAAAGGACATTGTTCGGTTCACGGCAGGTTTAAGCCCTGGCACGTTGACCAGGTTCGCGCGGATTCGCCGGACATAAAAGTTCTTGTTCACCCGGAATGTATGTATGAAGTTGTCGAAAAGTCAGACTTAAACGGTTCGACATCTTTTATTATTAATACCGTGACAAACGCGCCAAGCGGTTCAAAATGGGCAATCGGAACTGAATTAAATCTTGTTCTTCGTCTACAAAAGAAATTTCCTGACAAAGAAATTCGTCTTCTCGCGCCCGATTTATGTATGTGCGCGACGATGTATCGCATCGCGCCGCAAAACTTAGCGTGGGCGATGGAAAATCTGGTCGCGGGAAATGTTGTCAATCAAATTACGGTTGACGAAGAAACTAAACACTTTGCTCTCGTTGCGCTAGAGCGAATGATTAAATTAACCGAACAGAATCAAGAAAAGAAAAATTAACCACAGATAAACGCAGATGAACACAGATGATTTTTTAGATTTTCTCTGTGTTCTTTGTGTCTCTGTGGTGAAATAAAATGGCTGAGATTCAAGACAAATTACCGGAAAACGCGCGCGGAAAATTTTATGTTGACCGGCAGTGTATTGACTGCGACGTTTGCCGCGATACTTCGCCGAAAAACTTTACGCGCTTTGATGAAAACGGTTATTCGTATGTTTATAAACAGCCGGAAACGCCCGAAGAATTTGAATTGTGCGAAGAAGCGTTATTGGCTTGCCCGGTTGAGGCAATTGGCGATAATGGACAGTGAGATAATTTTTTACAATCTTAACTTTTTACAAATTTATTAAACTAAAATTTTTATCCAGCCATCCTCAATGATAACTTCATAGCTTTCAATCGAACAGCTTTTCTTCGTAAAACATTCGCCGTTTCTAACATCGAAACGCCAGCCGTGCAAATCACATTCAACAATGCTTCCATAAAGACGCGAATCGGCGAGCGGATAACCTTTGTGCGGGCAAAAATTTTCTATTGCGTGAAACTTACCGCCGACGTTAAAAAGCGCAACTTCGCCGCCGCTTTTTAATTTCACAGTGGCGCCGCGTCCGGGCGGAACGGCTTCGACTCTTCCAACGGTTATCTTTTTTCCTTCGCCCTTTGGTTTGCGCCGGTTTTCGTAGTGTTTTCCCATCCTGCCAAATTCCAAATTCCAGATTTAGTTTCGCCCAAACAAATCGCAAATCGCAAATCGCAAATCGCAAATTTCCTGCTTGCTTTATTCGGCGCGGTCAATGAAAATGATAACAATTGTAAAACTTTGAGGTAATCAAATGAGCGAGAAAACCTTTTCGGAAAATGCGCGACGGCGCTGCCGCGAGATTATGACCGGCAGGGTTTCGACGGCAAATCGTGAAATGACTTTGCGCGAAGTTGCGGGTTTTATGCGCGACGGCGATTGCGGCGCAATGCCGGTGGTAGAAGACGGCAAACTTGTCGGTATTGTAACCGATAGAGATATTGTCGTGCGGGCGATTGCCGAAGGAAAAGATGCGGAAACAAAAATCGGGGGCGTGATGACGACGGAAATTTTCTCGGTTAAGCCCGACGATTTTGTTTTTGAAGCGATTCGTTTAATGGGCGAGCGTCAAATCAGACGTGTTCCTGTTGTTTCGGAATCGGGCGAACTCGAAGGCATCATCGCAATGGCTGATGTGGCGCTGGAAATGGAAGATGAGCGCGAGATTGCCGAAACTCTGGAAGATATCTCTAGCGGCGCGGGATTTTGGAGGAAACGATGAACGATGAACGCTGAATTTAATATTAATTTCTTACTCAGCGTTCAGCGTTCATCATTCATCGTTCAAATTATGGCTAAAGCAACAAATCGTTATTTTCATTTTTTGGCTTCGTCAAAAGAGGTCAGACCTGCGGGCAGAATGTGGTATCCGTCGGCGGACGTTTATCAAACGCCCGAAGGGTGGCTGGTCAAAGTCGAACTCGCGGGCGTGTCCGCCGAAGACATCGAAATTGATATTCAGGGCAATCAGCTTTACATCGCCGGTTGTCGGCGCGATAAAACCTGCGCTGCCGGCGTTTCTTTTCATCAAATGGAAATTACATACTCGCGTTTTGAAAAAACTCTTGAGTTTCCCGCTTCAATCAAAGGCGCAAAAATAGAACACAATTTCGACAATGGTTTGCTGATTATTCGCCTGTGGAAAGGAGAAAAATAATATGCCGGAAGTTTTGGAAAAAGCTCAATCGAAAACATTTCCGCGCGTTCGTGCCGAAGTTTACTATCCGCACGAAGGCAGAGAAGAAATTTTTTATCCCGAACAGCGCGAGGATGATACGGGCGAAACATCAATTAACATAAGTTTGATTGCGGATTTCCTGAAAATTTTGAAGTTGTTTTTCAAAAACCGTAAAGATGTGTTTCTTTCGGGAAATATGAATCTTTATTACGAAGAAAAAAATCCGAATAAATGGTATGCGCCCGATTTGCTGATTGCTTTCGGCGTGCCGAATCACGAGCGAGCGAGTTATCAGGTTTGGAAGGAAAAAGTTTTTCCGCAAGTGATTATTGAGGTTTCTTCCAATAGTACTTGGAAAACCGACATTGGCGAAAAATTGGAAATCTACAGCGAACTCGGCGCGGAATTTGCTTATTTGCCCGCGCCATTGCTGGGTTTTCATCGTCAAGGCAAAAGACCTTTAACCGCGCCCGCAAACGACGAGCGAATTTTTTCGCCGCGTCTCGGCTTGGAAATCGTTCGGGCGGAAAACACTTTTCGACTTTTCAATCCGCAAACCGGTGAATTTTTGCGGATATTGGAAGAAGCCGAAAGCGAACTCGAACGATTGAAAGCGGAGATTGAAAGATTAAAAACACAAAAATAAAATTTTTATGGCTGAAGAAACTACTCAAAACCAAACGCAGGATAAACAAAACACAAATGCGCCGGAGCAATTTGAAATAGCAATTTTGCCTTTGCAAAACACGACGCTTTTTCCCGAAACGGTTGTGCCGCTGGCAGTCGGGCGCGAGCGTTCGATAAAAGCGGTTGAATTTGCGCTCTCGACCGAAGAAAAACTTATCTGCTGTCTGACGACGAAGATTGCCGACGTAACCGGACAGGACGCAAAGCCCGCAGACCTTTACGCGGTCGGCACAATCGTTAACATTAAGCGAATGACCCGAACCGATGGAATGCTGCAATTAATCGTGCAGGGCGCCGACCGCGTGCGCGTCGTTGATTGGGTGCAGGAACAGCCGTTCTTAAAGGCGAAAGTTGAAATTTTGCCGGCGTTACAAATAACGGATGCGGAAGAAGTCGAAGCGTTAAATAGAAATATACAAGCGATGGTGCAGCAGGCTCTCGCAATGCTGCCGCAAGTTCCGCCGGAAATCAGGATGGCGGTAATGTCGCAGACAAATCCGGTTCAGCTTTCCTATTTTCTGGCTTCAGTTTTGGATTTGGGCGTCGAAACCGAACAGAAAATGCTCGAAGCCGCGACGGTTGACGAGCTTTTAACTTTCTCTCACGCGGCTCTCGCCAAAGAAGTCGAGATAATGCAGATTCGCTCAAAAATCGCCACCGAAGCACAAGGCGAAATGGACAAAGCGCAGCGCGATTATGTTTTGCGTCAACAAATGAAGGCGATTCAAAAAGAATTGGGCGAAGACGAGAGCGGAGAAAAAGCCGAAGCAGCGCAATTGCGCGAAAGATTGGAAACCGCGGATTTGCCCGAAGAAGTTCGCAAGGAAGCCGAGCGCGAATTAAAGCGAATGGAACAGCTGCCGCAAGCCGCGCCCGATTATCACGTCATCCGCACGTATCTCGAATACGTTTTGGAACTTCCCTGGAAAAAATCGAGCGAGGAAAAACTTGATTTAAACGAAGCCCGCAAAATTCTCGACGAAGACCATTATGGTTTAGAAGATATTAAGGAAAGAATTTTAGAATCGCTGGCGGTTGTCAAACTGCGTCCCGATTCAAAAAGCCCGATTTTGTGTTTCGTCGGACCGCCCGGCGTCGGCAAAACAAGTTTAGGGCGTTCGATTGCCCGCGCCTTAAATCGTGAATTTGAAAGAATGTCTCTCGGCGGCATGCGCGACGAAGCCGAACTTCGTGGACACCGCAGAACATACGTCGGCGCGATGCCGGGCAGAATTTTTCAATCTCTGCGGCGCGTCAACGTCAATAATCCGGTGATGATGCTCGATGAAATTGACAAACTCGGCAACGATTACCGCGGCGACCCGGCGGCGGCGCTTTTGGAAATTCTCGACCCGCAACAAAATAATTCGTTCCGCGACCATTATCTTGATTTGCCGTTCGATTTGTCGAAAGTATTTTTTATCGCCACGGCAAACCAGCTTGCGCCAATTCCTGCGCCACTGCGCGACCGGATGGAAATTATTCAACTCGCCGGATATTCGGACGCGGAAAAATTGAATATCGCCAAACAGTATTTGATTCCGCGTCAAATAAAGGAAAACGGACTGCACGACGACCAAATTGAAATTACGGACGATGCAATCAACCTTTTAACGGCTCGCTATACGCGCGAAGCGGGCGTTCGCCAATTAGAGCGAACCATCGGAAACTTAGCCAGAAAAGTTGCGCTGAAAGTCGCGCAGGGCGATACGGGAAAAGTTACAATCACTGCCAACGAAATAAAAGGTTTCTTGGGCGCGCCGCGTTTTTACCCCGAAAAAGCGCGCGAAGAATTACCGGCAGGCGTGGCAACCGGAATGGCTTGGACGGAAATGGGCGGCGAAGTTCTTTTTATCGAAGCGACGATGCTGCCGGGCGGAAGCGGTTTGACTTTAACCGGACAACTCGGCGAAGTAATGAAAGAATCGGCGATGGCGGCGCGTTCTTATCTGTGGGCGCACGCCGCCGAACTCGGTATTGACGCGCAGATGATAAAGGAAAACGGCGTTCACCTGCACGTTCCGGCGGGCGCGATTCCGAAAGACGGTCCGAGCGCGGGCGTCACGATGGCTTCGGCTCTGGCGTCGCTTTACACGGGTCGAAAAGTTCGTTCCGATACTTCGATGACCGGCGAAATAACGCTGTCGGGCTTAGTGTTTCCGGTCGGCGGAATAAAGGAAAAAGTTCTTGCCGCACATCGTGCGGGAATTCGCCGCATAATTTTGCCCGAGAGAAACGAAGCGGACGTTGAAGAAATTCCCGAAGACGTGCGCGAGGAACTTGAAATCATTACGGCGGCGCGGATTGGTGATGTGTTAAACGCAGCGTTAGATTCAAAAGTTACACAGCCGATGATATTGCAAAACCTGGACGGCGCACATCAAAAAACAAGAAACAGCCCTAAAGAAGAGCTATTAATAGCTAAGGAAAATTAAAGGTAAAACAAAAATTTAATAAAAAGGCGAGGAATTTATCCTCGTCTTTTTGTTATGTAAAAATTGACCTTTAATCAACTTCCGCTTAATTTTCAAAACATTTTTTTCATCGAAGTAGTCCTTTTTAACTATTGACGTATTTTGAAATATCATTTATAATGCTGAAATGCACAATTTTTGAAGTGCTGTCGTGAATAGCTTTAATAACATTCCGATTATCATTACGAAGAAAATTACTCTTTATTCGTATTTTTATACAACACTTATTGAAGGCACTTTTAATTTATTTGGGTAAAAGAACTCTCCCAGGTTTTCCCGATTCACGGAATTAGTCCACATTTTCAACCTAATCGCTTAGATTAGATAGATTTATCTCAGTTATGAAATTTCAACAAAGCAAAGGAGAAATCATGAAGGAAAGAATTAAACTACTTACAATGTTAAGTATCGCAGCGATGATGTTTTTATCGCTATTCACAACACAAGTACAAGCACAGACCTACAGCGGACAGGCTGTCGGCACCCAGTCAACCACGAGCGTTCAGGTGGGTACGGCACCAGCAGTAGTAACAGCTGTCGTTGCTGCTCGCCTTGCTGACACAGGTCCTCTTCCTCCACAAGGCGGCATGCTTACTGGTGGACCCGTGGCAGCTGCTGGTGTCGCTTTAGGTACAGCGCCGGTAACGGGAACTCTGAACGCTGCTGTCATCGCGACGAGCACTTCGGGTGGTAACGGTACGAGCCAGTCGCAAGCTAGTGTCGCAAATCTTAATTTGGGTGTAGGTGGTACTCTACGTACTACCACAATTACCGCCGATGCTATAACAACGAACACCAATTGTGTGTGTGGAACGGCTGGAGCGACTTGTACGGGCACTACCAACGTAGCAAACCTCGTCATTACACGCCCCGGACTCGCTACCATAACCTTAAACGGGTCTGTTGCGCCTAATACGTTTACGACGACTGCTAGTACAGATATCGGGATCGGGTCGGCGCGGGTGAGAACCACGACGACAGTTACCATCATCGTTAACGAACAGACGAGAACCCCTGATGGTGGTAATACTGCTACCGATAACATTACAGTCAACGGACTGCGCGTCATTGTAACTGAAAGCGTGCAACTTGGAAATAATGGTGTCATTACCACTACAACTAGTGAAACTATTATCGCCCAGTCTTACTCCGACATTAACTGTGCGGCAGCGGCGTTGACAGATTTACAAACTACAAAAATTTGTGGGATTAATAACAACGTCATCACTTGTTTGATTACCGTAACAAACGCTGGATTCAATGCTGCCACTAACGTTGTAGTGTCGGATCCTGTACCTGCTAATACAACATTCGTTTCGGCAACGCCGACAGGAGGATTTGTTCTAAATACTCCGCCGGTCGGCTCAGGACCACCAGCAGTGATAACCGGAACGCTAGCAACGCTGGCAGCCGGAGGATCCGCAACTATTACGACTGTGTTTAATGTTGCCCCCGGCACACCAGCAGGCACAGCTATCGCGAACACTGCTACGACGACGAGTGATACAGGTGATCCGGTCCCCGGAAATAATTCTGGAACCGGAACCGTCACGACTACAGGAGTAGCAAACGGCTTTAGCGGACGAGCAGTAGGCGTCGATGCTGACGTGACTGTCCTTGGATTAGCAACGGTTAGCACAACTGTATCCGACACGGGTCCATTGCCTGTAGGCGGTGGTAGTGTTTCAGCGACGTTGGCAAATGCTAATATCGGTTTGGGAGGAACTAATTTAACCGCACAAGTTGTCAGTTCAACCACTTCGGGCGGTGGAAATTCAAGTCAATCGCAAGCCGGTGTCAATAATTTGGTTGCAACGATACTTGGCATCCCCATTACTGCCGCTGTTGTGCAGGCAAACTCCAGCTGTACGTGTGGAGCAACGCCGGTTTGCTCGGGAAGCACCACGATAGCCAACCTAGCCATTGCCGGGGCAGCCGTAACTGTAACAGGCGCTGCGAATCAGACGATTAACATCCCAGGTGGACTGATAACCGTCATTATCAACGAACAGATAGTTACACCCAATAGCATTACGGTTAATGCTATCCACATTATTGTTAACGCTCCCGGCGTATTGGTGGCGGACATTATTATCGCTCAGGCGTATTCTGATATTAACTGCGGCGGAACGGTACCACCAACGCCGACGACAGATCTGCAAACTACAAAAGAATGCGTCAATAATAACAATCTCATCACTTGTACGATTACGGTAACAAATAACGGACCGAATCCTGCTTTTAACATTCAAGTGACGGATCCTGTGCCTACCAATACAACATTCTTTTCGGCATCACAGACCGGCGGATTTAATTTGACGCTTCCCGCTGCTGGTTCAGGACCACCGGCAGTGATAACCGGAACGCTGGCAACGCTGGCAAGCGGCGCATCGGCTACCATTACGACCGTATTTGAGGTAAACCCTGGGGTAGCTGCTAATACAACTATCACAAACACTGCTACAACAACGAGTACAAATGACTCGACCCCCGGAAACAATACCGGAACGGGAACGGTTATTACTTTACCGCCAGCGACCGGCTTCAGCGGACGAGCAGTGGGTATTGATCCGTCGGTGACCGTTGGCGGGGTATTAGTGCTCGATGCCACGGTTGGCGACACGGGATTTTTGCCCCCCGCAGGCGGCTCGATTTCACCAGCTCCATTGATAGGCGCTGGGGTTAATTTGCCAGGAGTTGTTTCTGCAATTGCCCGTATTATCACCGTATCAACTTCAGGTAATGGAAATGCGAGCCAGTCGCAAGCCCAAGTCACTGGTCTGACCGCATCGATACCTGGATTTATTGACATTGGTAATGCTACTGGCACCCTTAATGTTATTCAGGCAAACTCTAATTGCGTGTGTACAGCGAATGGACCAAGTTGTACGGGTAATACGACATTAACTAACGTTATTATTAACGGTGTTGTCGTAGATGTAACAGCTACGAGTCCGATTGTCGTTACCGTCAATACAGGGCTGATAACCGGAACTGTAAGCATTTTCATTAATGAACAGACAAGCACTGCGCCTCCTGCAAACGGGGCTAACATTACGGTCAATGCCTTGCGCATTAATCTTAATCTCTCGGTTGTCCCCGTTGTGGGCGGTCCAGCAATACCAGTTACGGGAGACATCATTGTTGCTCAAGCGTACTCTGATATTGTCTGCGGGTCGGGACCACCGACGGCAGCGGATGTTTCTATTTCGGGTAGAGTTCTATCAACTCGCGGCAGAGGCATCTCGAATGTCTTTGTTACTATAACCAACCAAAACGGCGTTGTTCAGCAAACTGCCAGAACAAACTCGTTTGGTTATTACAACTTTGCCGCCGTTGAGGCAGGTGAGATTTATTTCGTCAATGCCAGTTCGAAACGTTATCGCTTCGATACACAAACGATAACGCCGACGCAGAATTTGGCTGAGGTAAATTTCGTGGCTCTACCTAGTAATGACACAAACGTCTTCCTCGAAAGTAGAGAAAAGTAGAAAGTTTTTATTAATTAAAAACTTTTGCACAGGAAAAGGACGGCGACGATTAGATATCTAATCGTCGCCGTCCTTTTTTGAGAAAGATTTAATCGAACGGAATTTTGATTGCCGGTGAAGATAATCCATATTTCCTTATGCTAAATTTTTCTTGACGCATTTAAATAAATCGCTTAAGATTCGAGTAAATAAAGTTTTCAATTGTGGCTTTGGAAACCATCTCCCCGAAAATTTTTTGATTAAAAAGTTATCAAAGAAGGTTAGTTTTTGCCCTATGTATTGTTTTTCAAAAAAATGCCATAATTTTTTTAGGCTTATAAAGTTTTTGTGAGCGTGTTTCTAAGTTCGTAGAAGCAATTTCACTTTTTCTACCTAATCCATCGGATTAGGTAAATTTATCTCGATTAGATGTTTCAAAAAGGAGAAATCATGATCCAAAGAACTAAATTATTTACTATGCTAAGCACGACAGCAATGGTGTTTTTATCAATGTTGTTAAGCATACAAGTGCAAGCGCAAACCACCTACAGCGGGCGAGCAAATGGTATTATTGCCAATGCGGAGATAGCTTTACTTTCCGGCACTTTTGTAACTACGAATGCCAGAATCGCCGACACGGGCTTTCTCCCGCCACAGGGCGGTTTTATATCGCGGCAAGTAGCGGGAGCTAATACTCAAATTTTATTGGCTCCTATTGGCTTAAACAATGCAATTAGCGCAAGAATTATCAACACATCAACCGGCGGCGGCGGCGCGCAACCTGGCACTTTCTTTAATACGAGTCAGTCAAAAGCCACAGTGGAAGATTTGAATTTTACGTTACTCGGCGGCACTCTTGGTGCCGTTAACATAACGGCTACTACGATTGAGGCACAATCCATTTGCACGTGTACGCAAGGAGATACCGTACCCGCTTGCTCGGGCAGTACCATTATAACAAACCTCGTGGTCAGGAATTCGCTCGGCAATGTTGTGTTTACAACCGGAACGCTGCTAATTATGCCAGCGCCCAATACGGTTATTAACCTGCCGCTGTTTGGTATAAGCATCATTTTGAACCAGCAGACGAGAAATCCGATCGGATCAACTGATAACATTACCGTCAATGCCATACGCGTTATATTTGATGATCCAAGTAGTGCTTCAACAGCCGACATTATTGTTTCTCAGGCATATTCCGACATCATGACCTGTATGCCGCCTGTGGCAGCGGACATTTCTATTTCAGGCAGAGTTCTATCTTCACGGAAAAGAGGCGTTGCTAATGCAACCGTGCAGCTGATTAGTCAAAGCGGCATCGTACAACAAACCGCCAGAACAAATTCCTTCGGTTATTTCAGCTTTAGGGGTATTCCATCAGGCGAGGTTTATTTCGTTAATGTGCTTTCAAAGCGTTACCGGTTTGATACGCAGGTTATTACGCCGACTGAGAATTTAGCCGAGTTAAACTTTATAGCTCTATCTGAAGACGGAACAAACACTCTTTTCAGCAGTCAAGAAAAGTAAAAGTTTTGCTTAAAAACTTTTGCACAAAAAATACAGCTGTTGTTAGACGTCTAACAACAGCTGTATTTTTTGTGCAATAAAAATCGGAACTTAAATTTTTCCGACGCCGTATGATTTTCGGCAATTAAAATCTATTTCATTCCAAAATCAAAACAGTTGAAAATTATTATGTTATTTTTCTTATTATCATTATTCGCGTTTGTGCCGTGTGTTTCGAGCCAACCGCCAGTCGTCAAAATCACTGTCAAGCCAAATACGGTTTACATTGAAAAAAGCTCTTCGGGGCAGAGTTTGAATTTTGATTTTGTCGCTGAGAATACGGGCGCGGAGAATTTATTTTTGAGCAGTGTTGAAGTTTCGGTTTTCGACGCGAAAGACAAATTGGTTTTGCGGAAATTTATTGACGGCAACGGCGTGCGTCCGAGCATTGAAACCGTGCCGCAGCGCGAGTTTGCGCCGCTAAAACCGCATATGATTTTTAATCCGTTTTATAGTTTCGCGCCGGATGTCGAACTCAAAAAATTGAATTATATTTTCAAGTTTGTAACAAAAGACGGCAAAAGAGAGTTTCTTTCCGAAGCGATGATTTCTCCGGTTTTATATCGAACGAAAACGAATCTAATTTTGCCCGTCATTGGTCGCTCGATTATCTATGACGGACACGATTTTTACGCGCATCACCGACGCTTCGATTATATGTTTGAGCCGATTCGCGCTCTCGGTTTTGCGTCGAACTTTATGCGCTACAGTTATGATTTCGTGCCGGTGAATGTGGCAGGCGAGATGTTTCGCGGCGATGAAAAAGTCAATACCAATTATTTCGGTTTCGGCGCGAATCTCTATGCGACTGGAATGGGCAAAATTGTTGCGGTCGTAGATAAAGAACCTGACAATCGCTCGTTTGACGAATCGCTTCTAAAGACAAATCAAATGATTTTGTTCGGAAACTACGTCGTCATTGACCATTTGAACGGCGAGTTCAGCGTTTATGCGCACATTAAGCAAGGAAGCGCAAAAGTGAAAGTCGGCGAAACGGTCAAGCAGAATCAGATTGTCGCGCAAATCGGCGCGTCGGGCAGCGCGAATTTTCCGCATCTGCATTACGAACTGCAAACCGGCGCGGACGCGAGCGCGGAAGGTTTGCCGTCTTATTTCAGAGATTTTCGCCGTATCTTAGGCGCGAAAACGCAAACCGTTAAATTCGGGCAATTTGATAGCGGCGATATTGTCGAAAGATAAACGTAATTGTCAATTTTGATTGAAATTTTTATTTTATAACAAAGCCTCTAGGTTTTGCTGTAAAGCCTGTGTCTGTTGCTCGATTTCACTAACTCTTTCGCGGATTTCCCGCACTTTTTCCAGCGGCGCTTTTTCGACGAAGTTTTGATTGGCAAGTTGCTTCGTCAATCTTTCGCCTTCCGCTTGAAGTTTGCTTAATTGGTTTTCCAATCTTTCACGCTCTTTTTCAAAATCAATCAAACCTTCGAGCGGAATGGCGATTTCCGCACCGCCCGTTAGAACGGCTCGCGCTGATGCTCGCGGAACATTTAATGTTTCGGACAAATTCAATTTATTTGCGCGAGCGAGTTTCAAAATCTGCGCTTCATTTTCGGTGAAAATCTTCTGCAAATCAGCATCTGCCGCAACATAAACGGCAGGTTTGTCGCTTGGTTTGATATTCATCTCGGCGCGAATGTTCCGAACTTTGCTGATTAATTCGATAACGGATTGCATTTCCGTTTCGGCTTTTTCGTTAATCATTGACGCATCACCTTTCGGAAAATCGGCGAGCATAATTGTTTGTTTCGCATTTCGATAAGCCGCGTTGTGTAAATTATTTGATACTTCAGGAAGTTTTTGCCACAGTTCTTCAGTCAGAAAAGGCATAAACGGATGCAGAAGGCGCAAGGCTTGTTCAAGAATCGTGATAATGCGCGAACGCGCCGCATCTCTTGAAACATTTGGCTCTTGCGCGGTGATTTCGTCTTTGACAAATTCAATATACCAATCGCAAAAATCGTCCCAAAAGAAATGATAAAGAAGCTGAACGGCTTCGTGAAACTGATAATTGTCCAATGCTTTATTAACATTCAAAGCGGTTTTGTTCAGCCGTGAGATTATCCATCTGTCGACGAGCGACAAATTTTCCTTCGGATTGTCGGCGGCAAACGCGGGAATGATTTTGTCAAGAAATTCTTCGTCTTCCTCGTCTAATTCGATTAATTCTTCATTTAAAGTTTTTTTAATTTCGACGACTTCCGCTTTTGGATTTAGAAATGTGTAATCAACTTTTGCGCCTTCACTGTTTAACAAACAAAAGCGCGTCGCGTTCCAAATTTTGTTGGCGAAATTACGGAACGATTCAACCTTTTCGTCGCGCCACGCAAAATCAGCGCCGGTCGAAGAACCTGCCAGAGTCATACGAGTAGCGTCAACGCCGAACTTCTCGAAAACATCGAGCGGGTCAATGCCGTTGCCTTTCATCTTTGACATTCGCTGACCGTTCTTATCTAAAACCGTGCCGTGAATGATTACGTCTTTGAATGGTTTTTCGCCGATGAATTTCAAACCAGTCATCACCATTCTCGAAACCCACAGAGAAATTATGTCACGTCCCGTAACAAGAACATTGGTTGGGTAAAAGTTTCGTAAATCTTCGGTTTCAGTTGTTTCACCATCCCAACCCAAAGTTGAAAAAGCCCACAGCGCAGACGAAAACCAAGTGTCTAAAACGTCCGCGTCCTGCATTATCTTCGCGGATTTTGATTGTTCCATCGCCGCTTCTTTTGTGCGCGCGACGTAAACATTTCCCGCTTCGTCATACCACGCCGGAATCTGATGTCCCCACCAAAGCTGGCGCGAGATTGTCCAATCTCTCAGGTTTTCAAGCCACGCGGTATAAACTTTTTCGTGTGGAACTTCGGGCGAAAAGCGCGGCGATTTTTCCGTCCGCATCAAATCCAAAGCCAAATCGCGCATCTCGTCCATCTTGCAAAACCACTGTTCCGATAAAAGTGGTTCGATGACGGTTTTGCAGCGCTCGCAAACGGGCAAAGCAATTTCGTAATCATCAATTTTTTCGAGCAGTCCGAGTTCTTCAAATTTTTCGACAACCTTTTCACGCGCCGCGTATCTGTCTAATCCGACAAAATCTTCGCCCGCCGCTTCGTTCATCGTCGCGTCGTTGTTCATCACGTTTAGCTGTTCGAGATTATGTCGTAAGCCGACTTCGTAATCGTTCGGGTCGTGCGCGGGCGTGATTTTTACGCAGCCTGTTCCAAATTCCGCGTCAACGTATTCGTCGGCGATAATCGGGATTTCGCGCCCTATTAAAGGCAATTCGATTGTTTGACCGATTAAATCTTTATAGCGTTCGTCTTCAGGATTTACCGCAACCGCCGTGTCGCCAAGCATCGTTTCGGGTCGCGTGGTTGCAACGGTTAATTTTTTGTCAGAATTTTTTATCGGATATTGGAGATAAAAAAGTTTCCCGTCTTTCTTAGTTTCTTCCTTAACTTCCAAATCTGACAAAACTGTTTTATCTTTCGGACACCAGTTAACAATTCGTTTGCCGCGATAAATCCAGCCTTCTTCATAAAGCCGGACAAAAACTTCCGTAACCGCTTTCGATAAATTTTCATCCATCGTAAAGCGTTCGCGCGACCAGTCAACCGAAAGTCCTTCGCGGCGAATTTGATTCGTAATCGTGCCGCCGTATTTATTTTTCCAAGCCCAGGCGCGCTCCATAAACGCTTCGCGCCCGATGTCCTGCGGAGTTTTGTTTTCGTCTTTTTTAAGCGCGCGCGTAATCATCAATTGCGTGGAAATGCTCGCGTGGTCAACGCCGACCAGAAACAAAGTTTTATAGCCCTGCATTCTTTTGCGCCGCGTCAAAACGTCCATCAAAGTATGCTGGAGCGCGTGTCCCATATGCAGCGAGCCAGTTACGTTCGGCGGCGGAATAACGATTGAAAATGGCTCGGCAGCTTCGTTTTCATTAATTTCCGGTGCGAAACAATTATTTGCTTCCCAAGTTTTATAATGCGTGCTTTCGGCTTCTTTCGGATTATATGTTTTTGCGATTTCCATAAATAAAAGTTCAATGTTTAAGGTTCAAAGTTCAAAGTTCGTTTTAACCTTGAACTTTGAACTTTGAACTTTTAGCATTCTAAAACAAAAATGGTTAGGTTTCATCTGAAGCGGCGAAAACTAACCATTTACAACTTGCTGTTAATCGTTTGTTACTCTTTCATTTTTATTTCGATACTTGCTTTAATTAGAAGTTAACCTGTTAACCGACTGCTAATTTCGCCGCAAGTTTTATTGCCGCTTTCATACTCGACGCATCCGCCAAATTTTTCCCCGCAATATCAAAAGCCGTTCCGTGGTCAACCGATGTTCTGACAAGCGGCAAGCCAAGCGTAACGTTTACGGACGCACCGAACGATAGACATTTTACGGCAATTGTCGCTTGGTCGTGATAGCAGGAAATTACAGCGTCGAATTCCCCTTTGAATCCGCGCAAAAAAATTGTGTCGGGCGAATACGCGCCGGAAACGTCAATGCCGAAATTTTCACGGCATTCTTCGATTGCCGGTATAATTTCTTCCGCCTCTTCCGCGCCGAACATTCCGTGTTCGGAAGCGTGCGGATTAAGTCCGGCAACGGCGATCTTTGCGTCTCGGTTTAAGAGTTTGGAAATCTCCTGATGAGAAAACTTTATTAATTCAACGAGTTTTTCCCTTTTTACCAGGTCAATCGCGTCACGCAGAGAAACGTGTGTTGAAAGTAAAACGACGCACAATTTATCAGCAAAAAATGACATCGCAAATTTTCGCGTGTCGGTCAAATACGCGAGAAATTCCGTGTGTCCGGGAAAATCGTATCCGCCCATTTGAATTGATTTTTTGCTTATTGGGGCGGTGGCAATTGCGTCAATTTTTCCCTCGCGCCAAAGCTCTACGGCAGTTTCGATATATTCATCAGCAGCCTTTCCCGCAACGGCGGAATCTTCGCGTAAAAATATTTCTTCGTTGAGATTGTTTAGATTATAAACGGCTGTTTGGCTGGAAATATCGGGAAGCAAACTTTCCATTTCAACGAAATCAAAATTTAACTTCAAACTTCTTGCAGTCCGCTTTAAAAAAGAAATGTCGCCGATAATAATCGGCGAGCAAATTTGTTTTAAGTTTTCGTCGGTGAGAGCTTTGAGAATTACTTCAGCGCCGATTCCGGCAGCGTCGCCTATCGTTATGCCGATGCGCGGCAAAGACTTGCTTGAGATTGATGTTTGAAATGTTTGTTCGTTTGGCAGCGCATTCACTAAAATAATTTTATAACAAATTTATAATAACGGTAAATCTTCGCGCTTCAAATTTTATAATTAACAAACATTTTTACTCACCGAATTTATCCGCGTTTCTTTCCCGGTCGCATTTTATTCGGAGCGGTCGGTTTACCTGAAACAGTTCCCGGCTTAACGTTATGCACGGCGTTTGATTCGTTCGGTGTTTTAGAATTAGCCAGTAATTTAGAATTCTCTAAAACTTTTAACGCTTCCTTTGCGCTCTTGCTTAATTTCTTTTTCACTTTTGCCATTCGTGTTTTATAAAATCGCGCCTTTCTTAGAATTTAGAATTCAACGGCTAATTACAACCAAATCAAAAATCTGTTTAATCAGCTTGACGACGAATAAACGTCGGGACGTTTATGTCTTCGTCTTTTTTCATATCCAAATGATTATAAGCCGATGCGTTCAAATGGCTGGCGACCGCGTGCGTCGCTTCCATCAGCGGCTCTTGCGGCATCGCAGCTTTTTTATAGTTGTCAAAACCGGTGGCAATGACCGTAATTTTTACCGAATCCTTCATACTTTCGTCAAAGACCGTTCCGAAAATAATGTTTGCGTCTTCATCGGCTTCTTCGTGAATGAGGGAAATTGATTGTTCAATCTCGTCGAGCGGCATATCTTTTGAACCCGTGATGTTGATAAGAGCGCCGCGCGCGCCTTTGATTGAATTTTCTTCCAAAAGTTTCGAATCAATCGCCGCCTTCATCGCTTTGACAGCCGCGCCGTCGCCGCTTCCGTGTCCAATGCCCATCAATGCCACGCCCATTCCCTGCATCACGCTTTTTACGTCGGCAAAATCGAGATTGATAATACCCGGCACGGTTATCAAATCCGAAATTCCTTGGACGGCTTGCAATAAAATATCGTCGGCGCGCCGGAAAGCGTCCATCACCGAAATTTTTTCCTCGACTTCTTTTAGTTTTGAATTCGGAATCGTAATTATCGTGTCAACGCAGCCGCGAAGTTCGGCAAGACCTTCTTCGGCTTGGCGCATACGTTTTTTGCCCTCGACGGTAAATGGCTTGGTCACGACGGCGACGGTGAGCGCTCCGAGTTCGATGGCGAGCGCGGCGATAACGGGCGCCGCGCCCGTCCCAGTTCCGCCGCCAAGACCAGTCGTCACGAAAACCATATCCGCGCCCTCTAAAACGTCCATTATCTTTTCGGTGTCTTCAATCGCGGCTTGGCGTCCGATGTGCGGGTCGGCGCCCGCACCGAGTCCGCGCGTCAACTCGCTGCCAAGCTGAATCTTTATCGGCGCCTGCGAATCGTTTAAGGCTTGCAAGTCGGTATTTACGACAATGAACTCGACGCCTTTGATGCCCGCTTCAATCATTCGATTAACCGCGTTGCTGCCGCCGCCGCCGACACCGATAACGATAATTTTTGCGCCGGTGATTGGTGGCTCGTCAATATAAATTTTGATTCCGTTTTTTTTCATTTGAAGTACGTCCGTAGTCATTATTTTTGATTCCTTTTTAAAAATATAAAAGCTAATGCAACCAGTGAAGCGTTTTCGAGATAAATTTGAATTTCAACAAGATATTGTGTCTTTGGGAACAAAGCATACAACGATTTGTGATAAAAAATCCAGTCGAAATGTTAAATTTATCTAAATTTTTCTCGAAAATTTTCAAACCATTCGGCAACTTTGCGCGACGGTGATTTTCCGCCCGTTGATTGCTGCCGTATTTGCGTACGCATCGAAGAAAGCGCCAGTCCGCAAGCAGTCGCCCATTCGGGACTTTGCACATCGCTGGCGAGTCCGCCGAAACGTTTTTGTTCCAAATATCCGAGCCTTGTCGGAGCATCAAAAACCTGTTCGGCAATTTCAACCATTCCTCGATTAAGCGAACCGCCGCCGGTTAAAACCACGCCGCTCGAAATTTGTCCGCGCGAGGCGAAAACTTCGTGCGCGATAAGCTGCAAAAGTTCAATTGCGCGCGGCTGCATTATGTCGCACAAAATCTCTTTTGAAAGTAGTCGGGTTTCTTGCCTGCCGACCGGCGTTACTTCAATAATTTCCTGCTTCTCGTCGGCTTTCATCAGAAAACCCGCGACGCAACCGTAAGAGTGTTTAATTCTTTCGGCTTCGGGAATCGAAACGCGCAAGCCAACCGCGAGGTCTTTTGTAAAATGCATACCGCCGAAGGGAAAAACTGTCGTGTGCTGAACTGCGCCGCGCCCGAAAATCATCAAGCTCGTCAATTCTTCGCCGATATTTACTAAAGCGCAGCCATATTCTTTATCGTCGTCGGTCAAAACGCTTTGCGCCGCCGCGAGCGGTTCGAGCATCATTCTTTCAATTTCAAGACTCGCGTTCTGAATGGCTTTAACGACATTTTGTTTGCCCGCGCTCGGACTTGAAACAACGTGAATGCGGCATTCCAGTCGCGCCCCGCGCATTCCGATCGGCTCGACGATTCCGTCCTGCCCGTCAATAATAAATTCCTGCGGCAAGCGGTCAACAATTTCCCAACCGGCAGGAAGCTGCATCGCACTCGCTGATTCGACTGCCCGTTCAACATCTTCGGTTGTAATCTCTCGTCCCGCGCCCGCGACGGCGACAACGCCTGATTTGTTTTCACCGCTTAAATGTTCGCCCGAAAGATTGATTGTCGCCGTATGAATTTCCAAGCCGCTTGTTCGCTCGGCATCTTCCACTGCTTTTTTAATTGATTCGGCAACCGCGTCCGTCGTGGTAACAATTCCGCGCCGCAGTCCGTGAGATTCCGCCTGCCCGATACCAACAATGTTCATTATGCCGCCATCGGACGCTTCTCCGACGACGCACCGTATCTTGCTGGTGCCGATGTCTAAACCGACTGCTTGTATCCCACGACTCATAACTTTCAATTACGAATTACGAATGACGGAATGTGTTTCTTTAATTCGCAATCCGTAATTTCGTAATTCGTAATTTTCACTTCTCTCGAAAACCTAAAATTTCCTTCGCGGTGCTTAGGTTAATTGATTCGATTTCTTTTCCTCTACCCGCGATTATTTCCAGACCTTTTTGCAAACGCTTGCCGAAATTTTCTTTCGGCAGAAAAATCGTTACCGTCTCGCCCGAATCCGGCACAATCGCCTGCGGAGCGTGCAAATCTTTTAAGTTTACCGCGCTGACTCTTTTTCCCAATTCAAAATCCTGCCATTCAACGAGCATTTTTAGATAGATTTTCACGCGCTCGCGGTTATCTTTTACTGCTTTTTCGGTTCTCGATTCGTCCCAGCCGAGAAGAACGAACGGCGGGCGCGAATCATTTTTTGCCACCGCACCGAGTATTATCGCATCATCATCCGCCCAAAAATCGCCGCCGCCGATTTTCACTATGGCGCGCGGAACGCGCTCGTTGACGTTCACGCGCAAGCCGTCAGGCAGAACACGCGAAACGACTGCTGATTTTACGAGCGTATGTTTTTCAACATCGTTTCTGATTTCGGTTAAATCCGCCTTCCAAACGCCTAATTTTTCGGTTTGGCGAGCGACAATTCTTTCTATCTCGTCTTTTGAAAGACGATTTGTGCCGCGAACATCAATGGTTTTAACGTCGAAAAAAGCCGAAGCCGTAACCGTTTGATAACCCATAAACAATAAAAACCCGAGACAAAATAAAATACCGGCGATAAAAACAAGCGGGAAAATAAAGTTCGTTACCGCGCCCGAAAATTTTCTTCGGGAAATCATATTTCGCCGTCCCTTTGCTGCCGCGCTTGTTTTACGTCCGGTTGTTCTTTTTCGTGTTACCATAATTTTTTATTCATCACAGAAATACTGGGTTTAAGATAATGCAAAATGGAAAGTGTAAAATGGAAAATTAAGATTTCGTATTTTCTATTTTTCATTTTCCGATTTTCATTTCTCCGTGTTCTCTGTGGTGAGATTTCTTCAAAATTTCCAAAATCTCATCCGAAAGTCCTGTCACATTTCCCGCGCCGAGCGTGATAACCAAATCACCCGCCCGCAAATTTTCAACCACTTTTGTCGCCGCAGTTTCAACATCACCGATATATTGCACGTTTTTATGTCCGAACTCCCTGATTTTTCCGGCTAAAATTTCTGCCGTAACATTTTCTATCGGTGGTTCGCTTGCCGCGTAAATGTCGAGCAGAAAAACCGCATCGGCGTTGTTAAAAGAACGCGCGAAATCTTCCATTAATTCATTCGTTCTGGTGTATCGATGCGGCTGAAAAACGACAACCGTGCGGCGTCCGCCCGAACCGTTTTTCGCCGCCGCAAGCGTCGCTAAAATCTCGGTCGGATGATGCCCGTAATCGTCAACTACCGTAATGCCGCCGACATCGCCTTTGAATTGAAAACGGCGATTTGCGTTTTTGAATTTTACGAATGATTTAGCGATTTTTTCAAACGGAATTTCAAGTTCGAGCGCCACTGCCGTTGCGCCTAAAGCGTTATAAACATTATGCTTTCCGGGAACAGGCATATTTATCTCGCCCAAAACTTCGCTTCCTTTCCACACGGTAAAATTCGAGCCGAAATTTTCGTTATAAGAGATGTTGTGTGCCGAAACATCAGCTTGCGCTGTAAATCCGTATGTAACGCGGCGGCGTTTGATGAACGGAATAATAGACTGCACATTCGGGTCGTCGAGACACAAAACGCACGCGCCGTAAAACGGAACTTTGTTGACAAAATCCGTAAAACATTGGGTTACGTCTTCCATTCCTTTGTATGATTCCATATGCTCGCGGTCAATGTTCGTCACGACGGAAATTGTCGGATTAAGCATCAAAAATGAACGGTCGCTTTCGTCGGCTTCGATGACAAACCAATCGCTTGTGCCGAGCTTTGCGTTCGAGCCGAGCGTGTCAACCACGCCGCCCACAATTGTTGTTGGCTCGACGCCGGCGTATCCTAAAATCGTCGCCACCATCGAGGTCGTCGAAGTTTTTCCGTGCGACCCCGCAATTCCAACCGAATACGGTTTCAAAGACATTAATTCCGCCAGCATTTCGGCGCGCGGAATAACGGGAATTTTTCTTTCTTTAGCAAAAATAACTTCGGGATTATCTTCTCTCACAGCTGATGAATAAACTACCACCTGCGCGTCGCCAACGTTTTCCGCCGCGTGTCCTTCGTAAATTTTTGCGCCGAGTTTTTCCAATCGGTCTGTGTTTTTCGATTTCTTCAAATCCGAGCCGGAAACTTGAAATTCGAGATTGCACAAAACTTCAGCGATGCCGCTCATACCGATGCCGCCGATGCCGATGAAATGTATGTTTTTTACGTGCCTGAACATTTTGTCAGTAGTCAGTAGTCAGCAGTCAGCAGTCAGTAGTCCGTAGATTTGCGAAATCTGACGAACAACTAACAATTAACAACCGACAAGTTTTCAATTAAACTAATTGTCTTTCTCTCTGCGCTTCAGCGTTTCGGCGATTTAATTCTTTTTCGCTAATTGCTCAATTAAAGCAACTGTCCTTTCTGCCGCGTCGCGTTTCGCTAATTTCTTCGCTGCCGTTTCCATCGCGGAAATTTTTTCCGGCTCATTTATGAATTCGGTAATTTCTTTCGCTAAAATTTCTCCGCTCAAATCCTTCTGCAAAATCATTCGCGCCGCGCCCGTCGTTTGTAATGCCTCAGCATTTTTGCGTTGGTGGTCGTCCGCCGCCGTCGGCAGCGGAATCATAATCGCGGCTTTTCCTGCCGCCGCAACTTCCGCGCAAGTCGTCGCGCCCGCGCGGGAAATAATTAAATCGGTTTCCGCAAATTCCGAAACCATATCGGAAATATATTTGCGAACGTCCGCCGTTTGCCAATTGTTTTCCGCATAACCTTTTTGCACTGTTTCAAAATCCGATTCGCCTGTTTGATGAGTGATAAACAACTTATCTTTAAAGGCTTGCAAATGTTCGAGCGCGTCAACCATTACGTTGTTTATAGCTTTCGCGCCTTGCGAGCCGCCGAAAATCAGCACGGAAAATTTGAAATTATCTCTGGCTTTCGGCGGAATGTCAAAGAACTCTTTTCGCACCGGATTTCCGGTCACAACCGCTTTTTTACCAAAGAATTTAACGGCTTCTTCAAACGTCAAAGCCGCTTTCGTGACAAACGGCGCGAGGCGACGATTTGTAAAACCGGGCAGCGCGTTCGAATCCATAACGAGCGTCGGAACGCGCATCAAGCTTGCCGTTAAAAGAACTGCGCCCGTTACATAACCGCCTGCGCCGACGACCGCATCGGGTTGAAAACTTTTTATTATCCTTCGGGCTTCAAAAAAACTTTTCGGTAAAATCAGCAAGCCTTTCAGCTGTCCTAAAAGTCCGACATTTTTCAATCCCGCGCTGTTTATCAAAGCGAGTTCAAATCCGTTTTCGGGAACAATTTTCGTTTCAAGTCCGCGCGCCGTTCCGACGAATAAAACTTTCGATTTCGCATCACGCCTTAGAATCTCTTTGGCAACGGCAATTCCCGGATAAATGTGTCCGCCCGTTCCGCCGGCAGCGATTAGAATTTTCATTTCAATGTAACGCTGGCATCTTGCCGCCACATAAAGCTAAACTTGGTTCAAGTTAAAATTAGGCGAGGGCAAGATGCCGGCGCTACTTATCTCAACCCCGTTTTCCCGCGCCTTATTCGCGGCGGCATTTCGTATTCGTCGTTTTTAATATCAACTTTAAGGTCAACAGTTCCAGCATATTGCGATATGTTCAGCAAAACTCCGATGGCGAAAAGCGTTACGATAATCGACGAACCGCCGTAAGAAATAAACGGCAGCGGAATGCCTTTAGCGGGCAGAATCGAAATCACGACCGAGATGTTAAAAAGCGCTTGCACGATAATTCCCGTGACGATTCCGATTCCCAACAACATTCCAAATCGGTCAGGCGCGAGAAGCGCCGCGCGAGTTCCGCGCCACAGCAATAATCCAAAAGCCAAAACAACTGCGAGCGTTCCGATTAAACCTAACTCTTCGCCAACCACCGCAAAAATAAAATCCGAATACGGATACGGCAAATAAAAAAGTTTCTGCTGACCTTTGGCGAAGCCTTCGCCCAAAACTCCGCCCGAACCGATTGCGTATAGCGATTGAACGACTTGATAACCAGCGTCGTCCGAATGCTTAAACGGGTCAACAAACGCCATAAGGCGTTCAAGACGCCACGGCGCAAAAACCAGAGCGCAAACTCCGACAAAAAACAGTCCGCCAGCGACTGTCGCAAGATGTAAAATTTTCGCGCCCGCCGCGAAATACACGCTGATAAAAATCGCGCATAAAACTATCGCTGTTCCCAAATCCGGCTCAAACAGTATCAACGCGCCTAAACCGCCCAAAACCAAAGCGCACGGCAAAACCGTTTCTTTTAGTTCGCCGACCGATTCCTCGTTTTTTGTCAAAAAATACGCCAAGAAAATCGGCAAAGCGATTTTAGCGATTTCCGACGGCTGAAGCGATATTCCGCCAAACCGTATCCAACGCCGCGCCCCGTTTATTGAGGGAAAACCAAATACAGCCAGAAGAAGAATAATCGTTAAGGCTAACAATCCGTAAACGACAGTCGGGTTTTGATACCAGTGATAATCAATCCGGCTGGTCAGATACATCACCGTCAAACCGATAATGGCAAATCCGAACTGCTTGTAAAAATATGTAAATTGGCTGACTCCTTCGGTTTCTTTTAACGCAATCATCGCCGAAGCGGAATAAACCATCACCGCGCCAAACAGCGCGAGCGACGCGGCAATCGCAAATAAAAACCAGTCAATTCGGAGTTTCTTCGTCATTCTTCCTTAAGTTCAAAGTTCAAAGTTCAAAGTCGAGAGTTGAAATTACAACTTTGAACCTTGAACTTTGAACTTTGAACTAATTTCTAAAACTTCCTGCTTAAAAACGCTCCCACGCTCTTCAAAACTTTTGAACATATCGAAACTCGCGCAGGCGGGCGCGAGCAAAACCGCATCGCCTTTTTCGGCTGTCTCGAAAGATTTTCTAACCGCTTCGCGCATATCTTCGGCACGGGAAATTTCCGCAAAATCCTTCAGTTGATTTTCAATATTGTCCGCGTCTTCGCCGATTAAAACTAATTTGCGAACCGTTTCTTTTATCAAATTCGCAAGCGGCTCGTACGGCGCGTTTTTCCCGCGTCCGCCTAAAATTAAAACGATTTTCCCGTCTTCTTCCGCCAATGCTTCTAGCGCTTTTTGTGCCGCGTCAACGCTTGTCGCTTTTGAATCGTTATAAAATTTCACGCCTCCGATTTCGGCGACAAATTCGATGCGATGCTCGACGCCTTTGAAATTGCGAACCGTTTCGCGCATCGAATCGGGCGAAGCGCCACAAGCAAGTCCGGCGGCAAAACTTGCCAGAGCATTTTCAACATTGTGCAAACCGCGTAGAAAAATTTCATCGCGGGTCGTCAAAACTCTTTCTTTTCCGTTGGCGCGGCAAATTAAATTTCGCTTGCGCAAAAACAAGCCTTCATCCAATTCTTTTTTTACGCTGAATAAAACGACATTCGCTTTCAAACCGTTTGCCCAGTTTGCCGTAATTTCATCGTCGGCATTCAAAATCGCAACGTCGTCCGCCGTTTGATTCATAAACAAGCGATGTTTCGCGGCGGCGTAATCGCTAAAAAAATCATAACGGTCAAGATGATTCGGGGTTACGTTTAAGGCAACGGCGACATTCGGGCGAAAATTTCGAATCGTTTCAAGCTGAAAACTCGAAAGCTCACAAACCGTCCACGTTTTATCGGTTGCAGTTTCCGCCAAAGTTATCAAAGGCGTTCCGATATTTCCGCCGACTTGCGTTTCGATTCTGGCATTTTTCAAAAGCTCGCCGATTAAAGTTGTTGTTGTCGTTTTGCCGTTGCTTCCGGTTATGCCGACAATTCTGCCCTTCAAAAATCTGTAAGCTAGTTCGACTTCGCCGATAACTTCGCCGTCTTTTCTATCAACATAACGCGCCGGAATTGTTCCGGTCGGAACGCCCGGCGAGATAACGACCAAATCAATCTGGTCTAAAAGCCACGAAGGAATTTGCCCGTCAATCAAACCGATGTTTTCATTTTTCAAAGAATGCGCTTCTTCCGTCCATTCCGCAATCGGTTTTTTATCGTGAAGCGCGACAACCGCGCCGCGCTTTGCTAAAAATCTGGCTGAAGCCACGCCGGATTTTCCTGCGCCGAGAACTAAAGTTTTTCTTCCATCCAAATTCATCTTTTTAACGCAAAGACGCTAAGGCGCAAGGGCGCAAAGATTTATTCATAAATTTTCAAAAAAGTAAAACGATTTTCCTTGCGTCTCGGCGTCTTTGCGCCTTTGCGTTAAAAATCACCTTAACTTCAATGTTGACAAACTCAACAGCGCAAAAAGTATCGCTACAATCACAAACCGGAAAACGATTTTCGGCTCTTTCCAGCCAGACACTTCAAAATGATGATGAAGCGGAGCTTGTCGAAAAATGCGCCTGCCGACTCCAGTTTTCCTGTCTTTCGTCAATTTATAATATGAAATTTGAAGCATTGACGACGCGGCTTCAATAATAAAAACACCGCCGATAAACGGCAGAAGAAATTCCTGTTTGGTCAAAATCGCCACTGTTCCTAAAGCGCCGCCGATTGCAAGGCTTCCGACATCGCCCATAAAAATTTGCGCGGGCGGTGCGTTATACCACAAAAACCCGAGACTGGCACCGACCATCGCGCCGCAGAAAACCGTCAACTCCGCCGCTTCTGGTTTGTGCGTGATGTCAAGATATTCCGCCCAACGTCGGTCGGCGGAAACGTATGTTAAAGCCGTTAAAGTTGACATCGCAATAAATGTTACGCTCGCCGCCAAACCGTCCATTCCGTCGGTTAAATTCACCGCGTTTGACGAACCCAAAAGAATAAAAATGATAAAGAACAAATAAATAAATGCGCCGACATAAGTTACGCCGTTGACTTCCGCCGTCGCTTTGAAAAAAGGAATACTGACGTTCCAAGGGTAATTGGCAACTAAATAAAGACAGCCCCAAACAATCAGCGCGGTTAGCAATTGTCCGAGTATTTTCTGCCAGCCCGTTAAACCCAAACTGCGCTTTTTGACGATTTTTATATAATCGTCCAAAAACCCGATAACTCCGAAAGATATAGTTGCGCCCAAAGCCAGCCACATATATAAACTGTCGAGACGCGCCCAGAGAATCGTCGAAAGAAAAACCGCGCCGATAATTAAAACTCCGCCCATTGTCGGCGTTCCCTTTTTAGCGTGATGTTCGGCGGAAAGCTGTTCGCGGATTTCCTGTCCGACTTTCAAAGCGGCAAGTTTTTTTATAACTTTTCCGCCGAACAGAAGCGAAATCAAAAGCGCCGTAATCGTCGCCCAAGCCGTGCGAAACGTAACGTATTGAATGACGTTTAAGCCTTTGAAAATGTAAGACTCGCTCGCCGCGCCGTATTGTTTGAAAATGAATTGATATAAAAGGTAATAAAGCATCAGTTTGATTTTAGATTTTAGATTTTAGATTTTGGATTTGTCTGCCGTCCTTCTTCTATCATCTGTTGCTTTCGCTTCAAATTCAATTTTAAAAAAACATCTTTTTGTATCCGTGACGTCAATTTTCTAAACTAAAATTTTCAAACAGCTTTTCAATCACCTTCTCCGTTCGCACGCCGCGCGAACCTTTTACTAAAACCAAATCGCCCGATTTGATTTCGCTTGCCAAAAATTCGCCTGCTTCAACTGAATTATCAAAGAACATTGTTTGATTCAAACCCGCTTTTTTCGCGCTTTCCACCATTTCCCGCGCCAAGCCGCGCACGCCGATTAAAAAATCTATTCCGCTTGCGGCAAGTTTCTCGCCTGTTTTCGCGTGAATTTCCTTTTCCGTTTCGCCCAATTCGAGCATTTCTCCGGCAACCACAATTTTTCTTTTCGCACTTCGTCCCCCGTCAATTAAAGTTTCGACCATTCCCAGAAGCGCAGCCGGATTTGAATTATACGAATCGTTTATAACTGTAAAACCTTCACGAAAATGCAAAACTTCTCCGCGTTGCGGCGGCGGCGCGATTGTTTTTAGCGCATCGGCAATTTCCCGCGCTGTCATTCCAAACGTCAAACCGACAGCCGCTGCCGCAAGCGCGTTTGAAACATTGTGTCTTCCGGCAAGCTGGAAAATGACTTCGGATTCGTCGTTTGGTAGATTCAAAACAAATCTGGTTTCGCCAAATCGCTTCATTTCGATATTAGTTGCCGTCACGTCCGCTTTTTGCTTGATGCCGTAAGTTATTGATTTTCCTTTATGAAGCTCGCGCATTGCTATAACGCGCAAATCGTCTGTATTTAAAACTGCAACGCCTTCAGGTTTCAATCCTAGGACAAGTTCAGCTTTAGCTTTCGCCACGTTTTCAATCGAGCCAAGATGTTCAACATGAACGGGCAAAACGTTTAACTCAACCGCAACATCAGGTGGTGTGATTTTGCAAAGACGCGCAATTTCCTGTTGCGGCGTGGACATTCCCATTTCCAAAACAGCAACGTCAAAACTTTTATCTTTGGCAAGATTTAAAACCGTCAACGGATGTCCGAGACCATTATTGTAATTTTTGATATTTTTTAAGACTTTTCTTCCCGACGATTCTAAAACGTGCGCCGTTAATTCTTTCGCCGTCGTTTTTCCCGCGCTTCCCGTAATTGCAACGACAGGTTTGTTCCATTCGAGATAAACGCCGTGCGCCAGATTTTGAAAAGCCGAAATCGCGTCGGAAACAAAAATTAAGCGATCTTGAAATTCTTGCAAAACCGCTCGGTGTTCTTCGAATTTATCGGGACGTGCAACCGCTGCAACGGCGCCTTTTTCAAATGCGGCGGGAATAAAAACGTGCGCGTCCGAGAAATCGCTGTTCAAACAATTATTTTTATAATCGGGCTGCGAAAAGGCAAAAAAGACTTGTCCCGCCTGCGTTTCACGCGAGTCAACGGCAAACGAATTGACTTCGGTTTCAAGCAGAGCGGGATTCAAATTTGACGCATCAGCGTTCATATATTTGACAGCTGTTTCAAGTTTCAATTTACAATGCGCGTCCTTTCGGTTGATGATTTGTTTTTCGCCTCGGTTTTCGGTTTTGCCGCGTTTATGACTACCACTTTTTTCTGCGGCAAATCTTTCACTTCGCTCGGCAGTTTAGTTTCCTTTTTCGTTTTTTTGTCGTCACTTTCAGATTCTACGCTGATAATCATTTTCTTATTTATTTTCTTTGTTTCGGCGGGCGGAGTTTCCAAATTCAATTTTTCAGAAATCCGCGTTTGCGGTTCATTTTTCTGCAAAATTTCGTCGAGACTCGGAACTTCCTGCGGTATTTCTTCGGCAACTAAAACTTCCTGTTGAATGGTCGCGTCCGGCACAACATTTAGTTCAGGCAGAATCTGCTCGGCGATTTCACGAAAGACAGGCGCGGAAACTTGCCCGCCGTCACGTGCGCCAGCTTTCGGCTCGTCCATCACGACGGCGATAACAACGGTCGGATTGTCCGCCGGAGCAAATCCGATAAATGACGAAACGTATCTTCCAGAGTCAACCCTTTTCGTACGGGCATTAAATTTCCAAGCCGTTCCGGTTTTTCCAGCCGATGTGTAACCGTTTAACTGCGCTCTTTTCGCCGTCCCTTTTAACACAACCTGGCGCAGCATCTGTTTTAATCCGTGCGCTGTTTGAGCGCTTATAACCTGCGTTTTTTGCGGCTGAGTTGCCGAGAAAACTTTGCCGTCCGCGTGCCTGATTTCTTTGATAATGTGCGGTTTAACTCGTATGCCGTCATTGGCAACGGCGCCGTAAGCCGCAGCCATCTGCAAAGCCGTAACGCCGACTTCGTAGCCAATTGACATCGAAGCAAGAGAGTCGCCGTTCCATGTTTCGGGCGAGCGAAACTGCCCGCGCGCTTCTGCCGGAAGTTCAATTCCGGTTGGTTCTCCGAAACCGAATTTCTGCGCGTAGCCGTAAAACTTTTGCTTGCCGACTCCGAGACCCGTTTTTATCGCGGCGACGTTGCTCGAAACGGCGAGCGCTTCGCCGTAAGACATTACTTTCGTGTGCGGGTCGTTAAAGCGATGTCCGGCAACTTCGATAAATCCGCGCGTGCAGTCAACCATTCCGTCCGCCTTTATTGTCTTTGCTTCGAGCGCCGAACCGTATGTAATGAGCTTAAAAACCGAGCCGGGCGAGTAGATATTCTGAATCGCTTTATTGTTTATAGCTTCCGGCGCAGCCTCGTTAAATCGGTTCGGGTCAAACGACGGATAATTCGCCATCGCTAAAATTTCGCCTGTTTTCGGGTCAAGCACGATTGCCGTCCCCGATTTGGCGTTTGCAGCTTTTACTCCTTGGGCGAGCGCTTCTTCGGTTTTGTATTGAATCGAATTGCTGATAGTTAAAACAATGTCTTTCGGCGGCTCGCGCGTCGTGTCCGATTCATCGTAAACTCTGCCGAGACGGTCGCGGTCTTGCCAGGATTTAACCGTCGCGCCGCGCAAAATTTCTTCCTGCGACTGCTCGATTCCGGCTTGCCCGACATCTTCATAATTGTTGAAACCGACGATTTGCGCCGCAAGATTTTTATACGGGTAACTTCGTTTTTGTTCTTCGCGCCAATGAAGCCCAGCCATTTTCGGCAAATCAAATTTCTTTAATTCGTCGTCGCGCAAACGCTCATTTAATTTCATAACCGTCTCTTCGTCGAGCTTTCGCGCCAGCATTACAAATCTTTTTTTGTTTTCCTTGGCTTCCCGCAAATCCTTCAAAATCTCGTTCGGTTTGATTTTCAGCGCGGCGGCAACTTGCTGCGCCGTGCCTTCGATGTCTTCAATTTCAGACGGGTCGGCATACAAAGATTTGACTTTAACGCTCATCGCCAGAGCGCGTTCCGAGCGGTCGTATATCGAGCCGCGCAGCATTTTACTTTTCAGTTCGTCGCGTCTTTGACTGAGCGCTTTGTCGCGCAGCCAATCGTATTGATTAACCTGCAAATGCACGAGGCGCACGCCGATTGCTCCAATCCACAAAATAAAAAAAGCGACAATCAGCATAAAGCGCGTAAAGGCTGTCTGCATTGAATTGTTTTTTGTTTTTTTATTCGAGCGTTGCGCCATACTTTTATAATTCTATTTTCTATTTTTTTGCAGATTTCCCCGCGCGTGTTTTACGCTTTAGCGTGAAACCGCTTTAATTTTGCGTTCTATTTCTTGGCAATCTGAGTTTTAAGTTTTTCTTGTTTGGCGAGTAGTTCTGCCGTTTTCTTTTCTTCTTTAACTTCTTTTGTCGGTTTTCTCTCGTCTTTTTTCGCTTCGCCGTTTTTTTCAACTTTCGCTGCGGGCGCTTGTTTTACGGCTTCTGATTTTTCTGTTTTTCCTGTGTTTACTTTAGCTTGCGGTTCATAGACGGTACGAATAGCGGCGATGTTGCTCGCGGTCATTTCTTGTAAACCGATTTTTTGCGCGGCGCGTTTTATCTCGCTCGGCGCGAGTGCGATTTCCTTAGCTAAAACCAAGCGGCGCTTATCGGCTTCGAGTTCTTCGATTTGTTTTTTCAAACGTGAGTTTTTTATGCTGTAATCAATTGACGAGAAATGCTGGCGGGCGGCGAGAAAAAAACCGGTAGCTAAAAATAATCCGCAAACGAGCGTCAACAAACAGTATTTCCAGGGAATCGGATTTTGCTCGCGTTTGGCGCTTCTTGTGTAGGCGTTTCTGGATGTTTTTCTGCGGTTCATAATTGCTCTCCAAATCGACGGTATGGTTTAACTCAGTTTCAAACAGGCGCGAAGTTTTGCGCTGCGCGAACGCGGATTTTCTTCTAATTCCTCTTCGCTAGCGACAAGCGGCTTCCGGGTTAAAATTTCAACTTCCTTTTTCGCGCCGCAAACGCATTGCGGAAGGCGCGGCGGGCAGAAACATTTTCCGGCGAGTCTCTGCAATGTTTGTTTCACGATGCGGTCTTCCAAAGAATGAAAAGTTATGACGACAAATCGTCCGTCCTTTTTCAAAACTTCCACGCTGTCGCGCACGAATTGCTCCAAAATTTCAAGTTCGCGGTTGACCGCTATTCGCAATGCCTGAAATGTGCGCGTCGCCGGATGAATTTTATCTTTCTTCCCGCGCCTGACCGCCTTTTCAATCAACTCGGCAAGCTGTTTCGTTGTCTTTACCGAATCTCCGCTTTCTCTTTTTTCAACAATACGCCGTGCAATGCGTCTCGATAATCTTTCCTCGCCGTATTCGTAAATAATGCGGGCGATTTCAAATTCGGAAAGCGATTCGAGCAAGTCGGCGGCGGTTTCTTCGTCGGACTCGGCATTCATTCGCATATCGAGCGGCGCGTCAAACCGAAAGCTGAAGCCGCGCACGGCGCTGTCAAACTGCAAGGACGAAACTCCCAAATCCGCTAAAACGCCGTCAACCTTTTCAAATTCGGCAGCAGCCAAAACCTTTTTAATCTCTGAAAAATTTTCGTGAAAAACCTGAAATCTTTCTCCGAATTTTTCGAGCCTTTGTTTGGCAACGGCAATTGCTTCGCCATCTTGGTCAATTCCAACAATCCGCGTTTTCCCGGAAAATGACAAAATAGCGTCAGCGTGTCCGCCCAAACCGAGCGTGGCGTCAACGAAAACCTCGTTAGCGTGCGGCTTTAGCAACTGCAAAGTTTCCGCCAGCAAAACCGGTTTGTGTAAATTTTCCGCTTTATTTTCCGGCACATTACAAAGAGCTAAACCTTAAATTTCAAAACTAAAATTAATCACACAAAGACACTTCGAGCTTTGAGACGCAAAACCCCGTGATAAACCCTCGACAATCGTGATGTTTTGACTTGATGCGAAAAATCCTTTTTGACCGTCCAAATCATTTCCGCATAAAATCATTTTGGAAAAGTGCTTAAAATTTTTGTTAGCTTAAACACTTTCTAGGTAAAAACTTTTTTGCCTGAAATAATTTTTTCAGGCTGTTTTCAATCACTTATAAGCATATTACAGTTATTTTTTACGGTCTGTCAAGACATTATTTCGATTTTTTATTTTAATCAACTGCTTAAAATTTCGACGAAAATTCTTGACGGCAATTTGTCCCAAAAATAAATTCACGGACGTTTCTTTTTTTGTTTCGATTCGGTTACAGTCTTTCTTTTATGGAGATTTCCTTTGTACAACTCTTCGTTCTCGGGCTTCTGGCTATGCTCGGCAACATTCTCGGCGGGTTGATTCTGTTTCCGACCGGCATTCATAAACGCTATAAATCGTTTCTCAAGTATCTTTTAGCGCTCGGCGCGGGCTTTATGCTTGCCGTGACTTTTATTGAAGTTTTGCCCGAAATAGTTGTCATGTGGCAGAAAAAGGAAAATTCTCAGGCAAGCGAAACCTTGATTTTTCCGATGATTTTGCTGCTCCTCGGCTATTTGCTAACGCAATTTTTTGAACACACGATTGCGCCGCACTTTCATCTTGGCGAAGAAGTTCACAGCGAGCATTTAATTTCAAGTAAATCGGCTTACACAGGTATCGGCGGATTTTTAATTCACACATTTTTTGACGGCGTTTCGATTTCCGCCGCCGCGCAGGTTGATTTCCGGGTCGGAATTTTAGTTTTTCTCGCTATCTTTCTGCACAAATTTCCCGAAGGATTTACTATCGGCTCAATGATTTTAGCAACCGGAAAAGGTTTGCGCGAAGTGGTTTGGGCGACATCGCTAGTCGGCTTAACGACGCTTTTCGGAGTTTTGTTTTTTTATTTCGTCGGCTCTAACACGGGGTTTTCCGTCGCATACGCTTTGCCGATTGCCAGCGGCGTGACGCTCTATGTCGCGGCAAGCGACCTTATCCCGGAAGTTAATCATCACGGCGGAAAACGCCCGTTTGTCTCATTGTCCGTTTTTGCCGGAGTTGCGTTGTTTTTCCTTGTGCATTACGCTTTACACACGATTTTGGAAAAATAGAACTTTGCCGACGAATTTTTCGTATCGTAAAAGGTTCGGAAAAATGATTGAGAAACGAATGACAAAAGGTCTTTTGAGAGTAAAACTAAATTTCCTGATTGCTTTAACGCTTTTGTGTTTGGCGGCACAAACTGCGTTTTCGCAGGAAACAAAACCGTTTTCAATCAATGAATCGCCGTTGCCCGCTCCGACCGCTCCCGTCAATGATTTTGCCGGAGTTCTGGATGAAAACACGAAATCTCAGCTAAACCGGCGTTTAATAGAGTTTCGTGATAAAACAAATCCGCGCGTCGAGCTTGCCGTTGCGATTGTCAAAACAACGGGCGAGCGTCCGATTTTTGATTATTCGCTGGCGGTGTCGAAGGGCTGGAAAATCGGTTCAAAAGAAAACGACAATCCGAGTGCTTTATTGTTCGTAGCAATTGACGACCGGAAGTATTTTACTCAAATCAGCAAGGATTTAGAAGACGAGCTGCCGGACGGTTTAGCCGGACAATTACAGCGTCAATACTTGGTTCCGGCTTTTAGGCAAAACGATTACGGCAAAGGAATTACAGATACAATCGAAGCGTATATTCGCACGATTGAACAAAGGGGAAACGGCAACGAGCCGGCAGCAAACGCAAACACCGAAAAACCGCAACCGCAGCGCCGCGGAACAGGCGGATTAGGAGGCATTTGTAATTTTGTGACCTGTTTAATAATTCTTTTCGTGTTGATGATAATAATTTTCAGTCGCGGCGGTGGTGGACGTGGCGGAAGCGGTAGAGGCGGCAGAGGCGGTGGTGGTGGCGGATTCGGAAGCGCATTGCCGTGGATTATTTTAGGCTCGGGTTTGGGCGGCAGCGGTGGAAGCAGTTCTTCAAGCGGTTGGGGCGGAAGTTCCAGCGGCAGCGGTGGCGACAGTTGGGGCGGTTTCGGAGGCGGCGGAGATTTCGGAGGCGGCGGCGCGGGTGGAGACTGGTAATTTTACATTTAACATTGGACATTTATCATTTATCAGTTTTTGTTCAATGATAAATGATAAATGATAAATGAATATGAAACATCAATTTGACGCTTTTATTGACGATTTGCGCGGGGCGCACGGCAAAAATCTTGCTTCGGTGGTGCTTTACGGTTCGGCGGCTTCCGGCGATTTTGTGCGGCATCAGTCAGATTACAATTTGCTGGTTGCCCTGCATAACATCACGCCGCAGGATTTGCGTGTGGCGCAGGCGCCATTGCGCGAATGGAGTAAAATGGGGCATTCGATTCCGGTTTATTTTACGGTTTCCGAACTGCAGACGGCGGCGGATGTTTTCCCGATTGAGTTTCACCAAATGGAACGCGCCCGCAAAGTGCTTTACGGCGCGGACGTTTTGGCGGACTTGGATGTTTCCGACGTGCATTTGCGTCACCAGACCGAGTATGAATTGAGAAGCACTCTGATTCAACTGCGCCGCGCTTATATTCCGGCATCAGTTTCGGTTGACAATTTGATGACTTTAATGGGAAAAAGTCTTTCGACTTTTACCGCGCTGTTTCGCGCCGTTCTGCTTTTACACGGTTTTGAACCGCCGATTGCAAAACGCGAGATTATAAACGCCGTCGCGCAAAAATTCGGAACGGACGCAAAACCGTTTGAAAAAATTCTCGATATTCGAGAAAATAATTTGCAAAATACGTTCGACGAAGTTTCCGCCAACCGGCTTTTTGCCGAATATCTGGCGGAGGTTGAAACGATTATCGAAGCAATTGACAAATTAGAAAAATCGTAAACGGTTAATGGTTAATGGTTAATTGTTAAGAGTCATTTCTTTTAACAAGTAACGATTAACAATTAACCATTAACCACTAACAATTAACTTTTTATGAGGAGAAATTAGAAATGAAAAAAGTATTTTTACTAACGTTCACATTACTTGTCGCTTTTGGTTTAAGCGGTTGCAGTTATAACGATTTAACTGCCAAACAACAAGGCTTGAAAGGAAAATGGGCAAACGTCGAAAGCTCGATGCAGCGACGTGCCGATTTAATTCCGAATCTGGTCAAAGCGGCGCAGATGTCGGCTATTCAGGAGCAGGAAGTTTTCGGACAAATCGCCGATGCGCGTTCGCGTCTTTTGAACGCGACGCAAGCCGCTCCGCAAGGCGCGGACGGCGATAAAACGCCTGAGCAAAAACAAGCCGTCATTGAAGCCAACAACAGTTTCGGCGGAACAATCGGGCGGCTCTTGAGCTTGCAGGAAAACTACCCGCAGCTTCGTTCAAACGAATTGTTTATGAATGTTCAGAACGAGCTTTCCGGCACGGAAAACCGTATAAATGTAGCGCGTCTTGATTACAACGACGCCGTTACGAATTACAACACGACGCGAAATTCGTTTCCGGCTGTGTTAACGGCAAGTTTGTTAGGCTTTAAGGAAGAACCGTTTTTCAAAGCCGATGAAGGAGCAAGACAAGCGCCAGATATTGGTAGCCCAGATTCTTTGCGGAGAAACAGCGCACCAGCCGCTCCAGCAAATAGATAAACTAAAATCCGCGCGAGTTGCACATCGCGCAATGGTCACAAGGCTTGCCCGTCGGTTCATAAGGGCAAGCCTTTTCCGCGTTTAAATGCTCAATTACTTCGTGCGCGACCGCTTCAGCGATTTGAAACTTTTGCTGGCTCGGATGAAGCAATTGCGGATTGCGAACTGCGGATTGCGGATTTTGTGAAGATATTTGAGTTTCGATTTTGAGTAATCGTTGATTGATTTTTTCGATACTCGAACGCAAAGACAAAAAATTATCGTTGTCCTTTCTGTCATCCTGCAAAAGAAGAGCGATGCGCTCGGCTAACATTTTTGTTTTTTCGTTTTCCATTTCTCAATTTGAGATTTTAAATTGAATACTTAACGCGTGTAAATCCGTTTAATCAACACTACCCACGTTTTATTTTTCGTTCGGAAGTAAATCAATATAATCAACCACGCCGACAATCGCCGAATCAATTGCCGCGCCCGCTTTTCCCGTCGAAGCGGTCGAAGCGCTCCAGCCTTCCTGCACGATTAAAACGATGTCGCCGATGCCCGCGTCAACCGAGTCGAGCGCCAGCGTTGTGTAATCCATCTCTTCGCCTTCTGGCGTAATTTGCCGGCACAACATCACGCGCGAGCCTTCGTAACGCTGATTTTTCTGCGTTGCGACGACGTTTCCGATAACGCGAGCTAAAAGCATATTTGAGAGGTTAGATGTCAGATGTAGATGTCAGAAACTGCCGGTTTTCACTAACATCTAACCTCTAACATCTTTTATAAAAATGTGTTTTTCCGAGTCAACAATGCCGATAATTGTGCAATCGGTTGGCGTTGAATCGCGTTTAAAGGGAAAACTCGCTTCTTTGCCGCGACACCAGAAAACCAATTCTCCAACGCCTGCGCCGACGGCATCAAGCGCAACCTGCGGCTTTCCTTTTGGTTTTAAATCGGCAGTCAATGTCTGCACAATCAAAAACTTGCGCCCTTCCAGCGATTCATTTTTGATGGTTGCCACAACCGTTCCGATGACGCGCGCTAATTGCATCTCTGTTATCTGTTCTTACCGAAATGTGAAACTGCCAGCACGATAAGACAAGCGATGAGCAACACACTGAATTCCATGCCGTTTCTGCCTGCGCCGACGACAAACCAGCCTTCCTTTAAATGAACAAGGAAAATTCCGCACAAAAGATGAACGACGAAAACGATGGCAATCGACGCGACGTAAAAACCGATTGCCAGCAAGATGCTTCCGACAATTTCAAAAATCGTAATTGCCCACGCCAGATAAAACCCGAGCGGAAACTCTTTAAGCGTTAAAAATTCGCCGAAATCATCAACAACTCCGAGGTAAATCCGCGCCACGCCGTGAACGAACATCAAAAGCGCGACAACGATTCTCAAAAAAGTAAGCGCATATTTTAGGCGTTGTGGATTCATCGTTTTTCGTTGACTTCGTAGCTGTCAATCACACCGACAATTGCCGAATCTACGGGACAATCCTTATTACCTTCGGCAAGGCGCGCCGATGAACCACCGACAACGAGAACTTTCTCGTGAAAGCCCGCGCCGACCGTATCAACCGCCACGAGATAACCATTTTGGTCTGTGCCGTCAAGATTTATCGGCTTGACGATAAGCAGTTTTTTGCCGTGCAAGCGTTCGTCCTTTTGCGTAGCGACGACTGTTCCTAAAATTCTGGCAATAATCATTTTCAGTAGTCAGCAGGCAGTAGCCAGTAGTCAGTAGAAAATCCTATTTATGCTGGATTCTGACTTCTATTTCAAGCCCAACGGCAATACATCATCAACACTGCCGTGTGGGCGCGGAATAACGTGAACCGATACGAGTTCGCCGACGCGACGCGCTGCTGCTGCGCCTGCATCCGTCGCCGCTTTGACAGCTGCAACGTCGCCGCGCACAATCGCCGTAACGAAACCCGCGCCGATTTTTTCGTAGCCGACAAGCTGCACGTTGGCGGCTTTGACCATCGCGTCCGCCGCTTCAATCATTGCTACGAGTCCTTTACACTCAACCATTCCTAACGCTTCTTGCATTTAATTTGTTGCTCCTAAAAGTTTTTTCAATGAAACGTAAATGTAACTGAAACCGTTCGTTGTTTCAACTATACAATTTGATTTAAAAGTTCAATTAATTCTTCGCGTGTGAAAGAAAATTTTGCGCCGTTTGTTTTTAAAACTTGTGGTTTGAAATTCATAATTTTGTCGTGTTCGCAACTGATTCCCGTTTCCTCTAAGTATCCGCACGTTTGGCAGCGTGCTGCTTCGGTTAAATATCCGGCTTTTTCACGAATGTTGATAAGTTTTTCGATGGCGTCTTTCGGCAAATCGTTTGCGCCGCCAAGCGCGCGCGCGAGAATTGCTATTTTCGCCGTGTGTTCGAGCGTTTCCAATCTATCAAACGCCTGCCATAAATCTTCGCCGTATGCGACCGCACCGTGATTTGCCATAAGGAGCGCGTTATGATGCTCGACGAATGGCTTCATTGATTCGGTTAATTCGGTGGTCGAAGGCGTTCCGTATCCGGTCAAAGGAACGCAGCCGAGCGTTAAAATTACTTCGGATAAAATAGGCTGGTCAATTGCTAAACCCGCGACGGCAAAAGCAGTTCCGTGCGGTGGATGCGCGTGGCAAACGGCTTTAATGTCAGGACGCACTTTGTAAATCAAAAGGTGCATCGCTAGTTCCGACGACGCTTTTTTATCGTTCAAAGGCTTGCCGTCCAAATCAGTTAATGCCAAACCGTCTTCGGTCATTCGACCTTTTGAAGTCATCGTCGGCGTCGCTAAAATTCGATTTTCGTCCAAGCGAATGCTGACGTTTCCGTCGGACGAAACAACATAGCTTCGTTCATAAAGCAATTTGCCGATTTCGACAATCAATTTTCTCGCTTCCGATTCGTTCATAAAATAAAGAAACCACAGATTAACACAGATGAACGCCGATAAGAAAATTTTGGCTCATCTGTATTTTTCTGTGGTTAATTTCTCTTTAACGAAAAAATTACCTGCGATATGGCACTGCTCTCGGCGCGGGCGGAGGCGGTGGCGGCGGCGGCGGAACATCCAAATCTAAATCTAAATTTGTAAAATCTTCATTAGCTCTTTCTGCCTGTTGCCTTTTAAGTCGTGAATTTTCTTCGCGCAACCTTTGGTTTTCAAGTTCCATTTGACGATCATATTGCCGATGTCGGTTAAAGCCGCGATTTGAAAATTGGAATCGAGGCAAGGCAACTGACACAAAGAAGCTGGCGATCAGAAGCCCGAGCGCAAATGTTAAGAAAAATGGAACAACTCTTTTTACGAATCCTTTACTGCACATATTTTTTACCCCTTTATAAATCTATTACTAAAAATTATACCCAAAAGTTTCAAATTGCAAACTTTTTTATTCTTCTTTTCGCTGCCCGTTCAAAACTGCTTTCGCGCCTTTGCCGTTTAGATTATTCGGCTGTGCCAAAAAATAAGAAAGACTTTCGAGCGAAATTGTTAAATCAATTGTTTTCAATTTAACGTCGCCCTCGATGCGCAAAGGCGTCGGCGCAAAGTTCATCACGGCTTTGATTCCAGCTTTTGTAACTTGCTCCAAAACGCTCTGGGCAAATTGAGCGGGAACGGCAATAACCGCTACATCTATCTTATCGTTTTTTGCGACTTCGGCAAAATCTTTTATGTCGAAAATTTTAACCTTCCCGACTTTCTTTCCAATCTTTTCTTCGTCGGCGTCAAAAAGCGCGGCAACCGTAAAATTCGTTTTCGAAAAACCGTAATAATCGGTCAATGCCGTGCCGAGTCGCCCGGCGCCGATTATCGCCACGCGATGTTGTTTGTTAAGTCCGAGAATTTTCGTCAGATGCTCGCGCAAATCGTCAACGTAATAGCCTACGCCGCGCACGCCGAACTCGCCAAAATACGCTAAATCTTTGCGAATCTGCGCCGAATTTAAATGAAAACGCTTTGCCAACCCGTCGCTTGAAACGGTCTTCGCGCCTTCTGCAATAAGCTCGTTTAAGCAGCGCAGATAAACGCTCATTCGGTTAGTCGTTAATTCGGATATTTTCTCAACCTTCATCTTTTGTGAGTAATTATATTCTTAAATCGAGAAGTGAAAAAGTTCTCAAAGTTAAAGATGGCGAAATTGTTTT
>Ga0136617_10000274_pt1 | contig 41454 bp, 32 predicted proteins | sample AntDrymUQ3222106_2_FD_129672 | JGI IMG/M metagenome (GOLD analysis project Ga0136617, IMG submission 129672) | Polar desert sand microbial communities from Dry Valleys, Antarctica - metaG UQ322 (21.06) | ecosystem: Environmental > Terrestrial > Soil > Desert | place: Antarctica: Dry Valley... | reverse complement strand
GTCGCCACAACCGGCGGTTTATCAAATAACGGTTCAATCAAAGCCCATTGTTCATCGGTTAATTCTTCACGTCTAGCCATCCGTGAATTTTATCAAACTATTTTTGAGATGGCTTCTAATAATATATGAAACTTCGCATACTTTATCACGGAAACTGCTTTGACGGCGTTTCGTCAGCAGCGGTTTTTTCAAAGTTTTACCTTGCAAAAATTAATTCCGACGCCGATATTTATTATACGCCGACGATGCACCGCGCGGGGAATGCTTTTGAACGCGAGCAATTTGACGGCGACGAAAACGCCATCGTTGATTTTAAATATTGTGCCGACGAGCGTCTGACCTGGTGGTTTGACCATCATCAATCGGCGTTTCTCACATCTGAAGACGAAGCGCATTTCCGCGCCGATCGTTCGGGCAAGAAATTTCTCGATACGACAAGTAAATCGTGCGCTGAATTTATCGCCCGCGTCGCCGAAGAAAAATTTGATTTTCAAGATGAATCTTTAACGGAACTCATCGAATGGGCGCACATTATTGACGGCGCGTTGTATGAATCGCCCGCGCAGTGCGTCGAACTTCGCTCGCCGGCTTTGAAGTTAATGCAAATTATCGAAGGCGAAAAAGATGAAAAGTTTGTCGAGAAAATTATCCGCGTTTTGATGAAAAAATCATTAGACGAAATAGTTGAAAGCAAAGAGATTCAGGCAAAACTAAAACCGATTTTAGAACAGCACCAGCGAACAGTTGAATTAATCAAACAAAAGTCAATATACTCGCGCGGCGTCGTTAGCTTCAATTTGGTCGGTGATGGAATTGACGGTTATAACAAATTTATTCCTTACTATTTTTACCCGCAGACGACTTACAACGTCGCTTTGACGCAAAGCCCGTTTCGCACAAAAATCTCGGTCGGCTCAAATCCCTGGTCGCCGCGCCCGCGCCTGCACAACATCGCGGAAATTTGCGAGCGTTACGGAGGAGGAGGACACGCGGTCGTCGGCGCGGTTTCGCTGGCGCCGGAAGATTTGGAGAAAGGTAGAATTTTTATGCGCGAGATTATTGAAGAATTGCAGTTTGAAGATTAATAAAAGGTTGGCGGAAACTACCTGATTAGCTTGATTAAAATTTGTATTTTGTGTATTTTAATAACTTACGTTAAAGAGTAAACAGAATTTTATTCATTGTATTACGGATAAATTTATTGCCGTGTTAAAACTCCCTATCAATACATACCGCAACAATTTATCTCACCGAAGGGGCAACTTATATTTAATTTTCTCAATCTATATGAAACACGCATCAAATAGGTTCGATTAAATACTTGCCAATTTTCTAAAATAAATGTTTGAGCAAGGCTCGTAGTTGAAGCAAAATTTTTTCCGGCTATAAAGTTTTTTGGAGTTACAAATATATGAATCGGAAGTTTATATTACTGTTTTTAGTCGCGGTCGTTTTAGCCGCTGTCGTGTTGGTTAAGCTGCCCTCTAAAGCAGATACGCAGGTTCAATCGTCGCCAAAATCAGACTCGAGTGTCTTTGCGCCAGAAAAAGTTGTTGAATACTCAAATGAAACTTTGAAAATAGAGCCTCAAAATTTCGCCGTTTCGAAATCCGTTAAGGATATGTCGACCGAAGACCCGGACGGTTTCTTAAAAAGCGTGCTTTACGAAACAAAACAACAAAAAGAAGAAGCTCGTAAAGAAGCGCTGCGCAAACAAGGCTTGAGTGAAGAACAAATCAAAGAAGACGAAGTAAACCGGTTAAACACCAAAAGACTTAAAAAATTAGTACCCGGCGCGGGCGCGGACAAAGGCGATGGCAGATTTGAGGATTTGCTCGTTGAAAAGAAAAGCAGCGCTGCTATAAATGCTCCGCAAGCAATGCCGACGCCGAGTTTTTCTTTTAACGGCGCGACGCAAGCCGATAATCTTGCGTTAGGAATCGGTGCTAAACTTCCGCCCGACCCAAACGGGGATGTCGGACCAAATCATTACGTCAGCTCGGTTAATCTTGTTTTGAAAATGTTCGATAAGAACGGAACAATCGTCGCCGGTCCGATTAAAACCAGCGACTTGTTCGGCACGCTGCCGGCAGGCGATCCGTGCCGGGTTCAAAATAACGGCGACCCGATTGTGTTGTACGACACGCTGGCAGACCGCTGGCATATCAGCCAATTCGGTTTGCCCACCGGTAACGTTAAATACCAGTGTGTTGCTCTTTCAGTAACGGGCGACCCGACGGGCGCATATTATGTTTGGAGCTATGCCTATGCGAACTCGGTGTTTAACGATTACCCGAAAGTCGGTGTTTGGACTGACGCCTACCATATGACTTTCAATCAGTTTGCCACTTCTAACTCAGCTTTTCTCGGGTTGGGTCTTTTATCACAAGACCGTCGCAAGGCTCTGGTTGGCGACCCGAATACGGCGTTTGTTTATAGAAATGTCGGAGCGATTGACCTGGATTCAGGCGGTGCGCTGCCTGGTGATATTGATGGGTATGTTGCTCCGCCGGAAGGTATGGCGGAAGTTATCGGTGAATTTCAAGCGGATGAATATTATGACCCGGTTGACGGGCTTCGCTTTTATAAATGGCAGCCGGATTTCTCAAATCCCGATAATTCGAGAATGACAATTTTGCCGGATTTACCGATGGCGCCTTTTGACGCAAGAGATCCTGCCGGTCTTAAAGATATCGAACAACAAGGCGGTCAAAATCTCGATGCCGTTTCCGACCGCTCAATGCACCGTCTCGCTTATCGTAATTTTGGAACAACGGCAAATCCAATTAACTCATATGCCGGTAATTTTACGGTTAATGTGAGCGGTGTTCGTCCGGACGATGCCGCAAGTTATCAAGCAGGTATTCGCTGGTTTGAGTTGCGCCGCGTGAACGATACATTCTCGCTTTATGATGAGGGAACGCATAATCTTACACCGGGCAACGGGGCGAACGGTTTGAATAACTGGATGAGCAGCGTGGCTCAAGATAACAGAGGTGATATTGCCGTCGGCTTTAGTCAATCAGGCACGAGCCAAAATGCCGATATTAAAATCGCGGGTCGCACGAACAATGTGCCGAATAGCGGAACGCTAAACGAAGGCGAAGCGTTATTTCACGACGCGACCGGCTCACAAACCAGCACGGGTTCTAGGTGGGGCGATTACAGCTCGATGAGTATCGACCCGTCTGATGATTGTACTTTCTGGTATACGCAGGAATACTACGCAACAACGAGTCAGGCTGATTGGTTAACGCGCGTCGGCAAATTTAAGTTTCCGCAATGTACGCCAGCGCCGAAAGCGACCATTACGGGTACGATTACATTCTGTGACGGCGGCGCACCGATTAACCAGGCTTCGGTTGACGGCACCGGCGGTTTTAATCGAGTTACCGGAGCAAACGGAACATATTCGATGACGGTTTCGCCGGGAACTTATACAATCGTGGCAAGTAAAGTAGGCGGTTTTGTCGGAAGCGCTCGAACGGTAACGGTCGGCGCCGGACAAACGGGAACGGCTAATATTTGTTTAACCGGTACGGCATTCGTAGCGCAAAGCGGAGACATTCAAGTTATCTCTGAAAATTGCGGCGCGCCCAACGGCGCTGTCGATCCCGGCGAAACAATTACTGTCAGCTTGCCTTTGCAAAATATAGGAGCTGCCGGTACTACGAATTTAACAGCGACCCTTCAGGGAACAGGCGGGGTAATTAACCCGGGCGCGGCGCAAAGCTACGGCGCGCTTTCGCCGGGAATGGCGGGAACGGTTAGAAATTTCACTTTCAAAGCAGATCCGAATCTTCCTTGCGGCAGCGAGATTACTCTAACTTTTACCTTAAGCGACGGAGCAACGAGCTACGGAACGATTACAAAAACTTACACGACGGGCGCAAAAACAATTTTGTTAAATGAAAACTTTGACGGAGTAACCGCGCCGGCTTTGCCCGCCGGCTGGTCGAGTGTTGCAATCGTCGGAGCAAATAACTGGGTGACTTCAACAGTATCTCCGGCTTCGCCGCCCAATATGGCTTCTGCCGGCGCTTCTGGTGCCGTTAGCAGCACGGCGTTGGTTAGCCCGGTTGTTGCGATTCAGGGAACAAACGCGCAAATCTCGTTTAAGAATTTTTATAGTACCGAAAACGAATTTGACGGTATGGTACTGGAATATACAAACAACGGCGGGGCAAGCTGGACTGACGTTATAGCAGGCGGCGGTTCGTTTGCAAGCAGCGGCTACAACGAAACAATCTCAACCGGTTACTCTAGTCCGATAGCCGGGCGTATGGCTTGGTCGGGTGAATCAGGCGGCTATGCAAACACTGTGGTTAATTTGCCCGCTGCGCTCAACGGTCAATCGGTTCAATTTCGATGGGTAATAGCTACCGATACAAGCATCGGAGGAGTCGGTGTTCGGATTGACGATGTGCAAGTTTTGGGCGCCAGAGTCTGTAATACTGCATGCAGCGGAACGGCAAATTGCAATTTGAAACGCCGATTTGATTTCGCCGGCGACTCGAGAGCGGATATTTCGGTCTTCCGACCTTCGGATGGTTACTGGTATCTACTCGATTCACAAGGTGCAGCTTCCGCTACGCGATTCGGCGCTCAAAACGATACAATTGTTCCCGCCGATTACGATGGCGATAACAAAACGGATTTGGCTGTCTATCGCTCAGGTATTTGGTATCTGCAAAGAAGCACGGAAGGATTTACCGGGTTAACTTTCGGCGAAGCAACGGATATTCCGCAACCGGCGGATTTTACCGGAGACGGTAAAGCCGAATTAGCCGTGTTCCGACCGTCAAACGGTACTTGGTATATCTATAATTTAGCCAATAATCAAGTAAGTTATATTTTGTTCGGTCAGAACGGAGACAAACCGGTGGTCGGTGATTATGACGGCGACTGCAAAGCCGACGCGGCAGTTTATAGAAATGGGATTTGGTATTTGCAGCGAAGCACGACAGGATTTACCGCAATTCAATTTGGCGATGCTAACGATAAACTGGTTCCCGCTGATTATGACGGTGACGGTAAAACTGACGTTGCTGTTTTCCGCCCGTCAAACGGAAATTGGTTTATATTGCAAAGTCAGTTAGGATTTACAGGCATTCTGTTCGGTCAAAACGGAGACAAACCTGTTCCGGCTGATTACGACGCCGATGGCAAAGCGGATGTGGCAGTGTTCAGAAACGGAACATGGTATTTGCAGAGAAGCACGGCTGGATTTTTCGGCGTCGTTTTCGGCGATGCAAATGACAAACCGGTTCCGAATGCGTTTGTTCGGTAAATTCGGCGGCAAAAAGTAAGAATATGCAGAAATTGTAGTATTTTCGTTTGCCGTCATTAATCGTTTTACCAAAATCGGTGTTCCTAAAACCAATTTTGCTTCCATTAAAAAGTCGGAGCCAGGTTAATTTAACTGGCTCCGACTTTTTTTATTTTTCTTTTCCCGTATAAAATAAATTAATCTTCAATTCTAGAATAAAATAAGTAGCAAAGTATTAGAAGAAAGCTCAAAATTTTAAGAACCAGCTATGCAATACATTCGCGCCGTTGTTCGATTTGCTTTGTTTGTCTTTTCCACTCTCGGTCTTTATTCTATTTGGCTTGTCGGAAATTTTTTTGTTCCAAACAAACAACTCTGGCGACAGACGGCTTTTCAAGCTTGGTCGCGGGCATTTGTAAAAATCTCAAATATGAAAATCGAGGTTGTCGGCAAAGCGCCGACTCCGCCGTTTTTTCTCGTTTCAAATCATTTAAGTTACACGGATGTTCCCGCACTTTGTAATGTCACTAAAGGGGTTTTTGTTGCTAAAGGTGAAATTGAAAATTGGTTTTTAGCCGGAAGAATAGTTCGTGATATGGGAACGATTTTCATAAATCGGCAAAATCGGCGGGACATTCCGCGCGCCGGAGCGCAAATTATCGAAAGGCTGGAAAACGGCGAAGGCGTTATTGTTTTTCCCGAAGGAACAAGCACTAAAGGCGAAACCGTTTTGCCGTTTAATTCTTCATTTTTAGAATTTGCCGCCAAAACAAATCTTCCCGTATTTTATGCTTCAATAACCTACCAAGTGTCGAACGGCGCGCTGAAGGCAAGCGACACGGTTTGCTGGTGGGAAGATATAAGTTTTGCCGCGCATGTTTTCAGGCTTTTCAAAGTGTCAGGATTTACGGTAATTATCAGTTTTGGTGCCGAACCGATTCAATCGAATAATCGTAAAGAGTTGGCTAAGAAGCTATGGAATAAAGTTAACGAAAAATTTTCACCTGTTTTGTAAACTTATTCCTAATTAACCCGCCAATGACTTACAAAAAAACATCCATTGAATATAAGACTTAGGCTGAAGTTATTCTTGGTTTATAATGAAAAACACATAAAAATCGGAAAAAAATCCAAAATTTTGGAACTTTTTTGATTGTAAGTTGAATAACAATTAGCTGTTTAATTAAAGTAAACTTCTTAAATACAATGATTTAAAGTAATTTGGCTTTCTGTTTAACAAGTGGCACTAAAATTGTCTATTTAATTTTTGTAAAAAATATTTGGCTATTAGCTAATGTTTAAAAGTTTACAGATTAGCAATCTGAGTAAAAAGTTATTAATTTTTAAGGAGCGAAAAATGAGAAAGAATTTTAAATTTATTACACTGATGTTGGCGCTTGTTCTCAGTCTGACAGCTGCGGCTTTCGGACAAGAGACTTCGGGTGCCATTGAAGGTACGGTTACGGACACATCGGGCGCGCGCGTCCCGGGTGTAACCGTGACGGCTACTGGACTTGATCAAGGCTTTAGCCGCACGGTCAAAACCGACGACGAAGGCTTCTACCGCATTCAGCAGGTGCCTCCCGGTCAATATAGAATAACGACCGGCGGCGTTAGCGGATTCACTGATAAGGCTGAAGATGGTGTAGCTGTTGTTCTCGGCAGAAACACTCCGGTCAATTTTACACTGCAAGCGTCGGGTGCAACCGCGGAAGTAACGGTAACGGGAGCCGATACCCCTGCTATTGACGTAACGACAGCCGGTAAAATTCAAACGAACATTGATCAAGAGACGCTTCAACTTCTTCCGAGAGGAGTAGGTTTTGCCAGCGTTTTGACGGTTGCGCCGGGCGTGCGAGCCGAGCCGCTTTCAGGCGGTTTTCAGATTGACGGCGCGAGCGGCTCGGAGAATACCTTTATCCTTGATGGTCAAGAAGTAACAAACTTCCGCACCGGTACTTTGAATTCCAACAACAACATTCCGTCGTCGTTTGTGCAGGAAATTCAAGTTAAAACGAGCGGCTTTGAAGCTCAGTTTGGCGGTGCTACAGGTGGCGTGGTCAACGTCGTAACGCGCGGCGGCGGCAACAATTTCCGCGGCGAGTTCGGTGTCGAATTCGAGCCCAGTAAACTTCAAGCGCGTGGTCGTCAGATTATTGGAGCTTCTGAAATCGATCTATTCTACATTCAACCGCAAAGAGCGGGTGGGTTGAATTTCTTTCCATCAGCTACGCTTAGCGGTCCGATTATACCTAGACACTTGTGGTTCTTCGTCAGCACTGCGCCGCAGTTCTTACGAACCGAGCAGACCTTCTTTACTAGCGGTGGTCAATCTATCACATACGAGTCAAGAGAGCGCCGCGATTACACGTTTGCTCGTCTTGACGGACAGGTTATGAATAATCTGCGACTGTCCGGCACTTACACTTACAATCCGCTTGTACGCAACGGAACATTTCCGACCTTTAACGAGATTTTTGCGTTAGGCAACAACATCTCGGGCGCGACTTCGCCTGAAGACCGCGCCGCGCTTGGCGGACGCGTTCCTGCAGTCAACGTGACAGGACAAGCTGTTTTTACACCGACGAGCAATTTAGCGATTAATGTTCGCGCCGGTCGCGGTTACCTGAACGAGAAGATTAACAACTACGGCATCCCCAACATTCCACGCATTCGTTGCATAACCGCCGGTCCGGGTTGTGGCGCAGGTTTTGCTTCAATTCCACCTAACTTCCTGACCGAGCGAGACATCTCGATCCGTAAGACGTTTGATGTTGACGCCACTTATTTGCTTAGCAATTTTGGCGGTCGTCACCAGTTCGCTGGCGGCTACCAGCGCAATGCAATTAGTAATGACGTGAACGAAGGTTACGTCGGAACAGGTGAAGTTCGTCTCTTCTACGGACGAAACTTTGCCGATAATAACGGTGATGCACGAGGAGTCGCATCGGGTGCTGCCGGGTATGGTTACGTCCAAGACTTCGGCACGTCCGGTCTTGCCAGCAGTGTCAATGAAGGCATCTTCATTCAGGATCAATGGCAGCCGATTAACCGTTTGACGCTTAACTTGGGTATTCGCTTCGAGCGGGAAAATGTTCCATCATTCTCAGAAGCCGGTGTGCCTATTAAGTTCGATTTTAAAGATAAAATTGCGCCGCGTTTCGGCTTCTCATATGACGTTACGGGCAATAGCAAATTCGTCATTCGCGGCAGCTTCGGACGGTTCTTTGATCGCTTCAAATATGAGTTGCCGCGTGGTTCATTCGGCGGCGACGTGTTCTTTCGTTACTACTTCCTAATTCCGACCGGTTCGACTACTCCACTCGCTTTCACGCGAGCGTTCGGTTTAGCAAACCAATTCAGAACCCCGTTGAATTTCCGCGTGCCTTCAAACTCAAGCGATCCGGATTTCAACACGGTTGATCCTAACTTGTTGCCGGTTCGTCAAACCGAATACACCATCGGCGCGCAATTCGAAGTGGTGAAAGACTTAGTGCTTGAAGTAAACTACAAGCGCAAAAAACTCGACCGCACCATCGAAGACGTAGGTGTGCCTGATCCCGTCACCGGCAGTGAGACGTATTTCATCGCCAATCCGGGATTTGGCATCGTCGCTGACTCGTTGATACCGGGAACGCCCGGCACTCCGAAAGCCCAACGTCAGTATGACGCGCTTGAGGTTAATCTTAATCGCCGTTTTACGACCAGCTACTACGTGAATGCCAGCTACACCTACAGCCGACTTTTCGGCAACTACGGAGGTCTGGCGAACTCGGATGAGGGCGGTCGTACAAGCCCGAACGTCAACCGTGTGTTCGACCTTCCGTTCGAATCGTTTACCGCGTCCGGCGTGCCGAACAACGGGCGTCTCTCGACGGATCGTCCGCATGTCTTTAAGTTATTTACCGGATACACGGTCAACTATAAAGAAGACAGCTTGCTTGGAAACTTTGGTCGTTTCTTCGGGATTTCAAGTGACCACAGCACCGACCTTGCAGTAAACTTTATAGCTCAAAGCGGTACACCAATCTCGTCTCGCGTTGATTTGATTGACGTTGCTACGGTCGTTCTAAATGAGCGTGGCGATCTGGGGCGAACAAGCTTTTTCACCGAGACAGGTGCCGCCCTTAAGCATCGCTATCGCTTCGGCAGAGACGGACGTTTTGCCATTGAAGGATTCATCAACGTTCTCAATGTGTTCAATCAAGCAAATGAACTAGCTCGCAATGACCTAATCTCTGGCGCCATCTTTGATGAGAGCTCCTTTGGTCTCGGTTCAAGAGTGGAAGCCATTCAAGCTATCTTCTCAGGCAATGGTGTGAGAGATGATATCGAAAGGCTTCTCGATACCGAGGGCTTCGAGATTGATGCACGCTATAATCAACCGAACCTCTTCCAAGCTCCGCGCCGAGTGCGCTTTGGATTCCGGTTCATCTTCTAACTTTTAACCTCTGGTTAAAACTTGAAAGCTCATCCGTTGATTCGGATGAGCTTTTCTTTTTGTAGTAGCGGGGTAATGACTAATATGAAAGAACCAGCCGGTTAGAAAAAACTAGGCATATGCACCAAACTGTTAACACAAGCGGCGCCCAAGCTAATCGGAGTAATGATAGCAACAGAGAAAACTATATGCACCTTAAACTGCTAAGGCAATCTTCCAACAAAATCAATTTAACGCCATCAATATTTTAACTTTTAACAAAATAGCCGCTCGAAAAAGTAAAAACATTACTTACTATTTTGAGCTTTCTCTCTAAACTGTTTAATGAGTTTCTTTATATTTTCGGCACTTTTATTATTTGGCTCAAGTTTAATGAATAATTCTAGTTCATCGGCTGCCTCGCGATAACGATTAAGATTATTACCGTATAAAAGAGCTAGTTGCCAGTGAATTTCAGGAATTGGGACTTTGGCTAAATCTTTAGCTTTTCTCAATTGTTTTTCGGCTTGCTTGTTATTCTTTGTTTGTCTTTGTAAAATTCCTTCTAAAATTAGAGCATTTATAGAAGTCGAATCTAATGAAGTCGCCTTTTGAGCAGCTTCAAGTGCTTGGTTTATTTTGTTTTGCGCATATTGGGCATAGGCTAACCCATACCAACTTCTATAACCACGAGAATTAATTTGAACCGCGCGGCTTAGAAGAATTTCTGCAGCCTCATAGTGCTGTAACTTAACGTACTCAGTGCCAAGCCGTTCAATTGCGTTATAATAATCAGGAAAAGTTTCAATAGCTAACCTTAGATCCTTCAAACCCTGTTTCTCGTCTTTTTTATTATCAAGTAATTCAATAGCTCTACTGTAGATTTCTTTAGCTTGCGGAGAAATTTCTTGAACGAAAATAGATTCTGAGCGACCACTTGATTGCTTATCTTTCCTTAAACTTAAATAAAAATCTCTTTGTGCGCTTTCAGAACCCGATACAATAGGACCTGTGGGTGTTTGGCGCGTGAGATTCACAATTTCAATTTCTTGTTCCTGCTCTTGGTAATCAGTTGCAGAAGGTAAAACTCGCACTCGAAATCTACCTGCCGATAATCCGCTAAATATGAACCGTCCTGATGAACTAGTACGCACACGAGCAATACGACGCGAGAATTCATCTAAAAGTTCAACGTCAACATTTCCAACAGGCTGCCGTTCAAAGCCAAAAATGTGACCGCTGATTGTGTTTCCGAATTGACCATAAGCGTAAGGCGCAAGATAAACTATACAAAACAAAAAGAGAATAATTCTAACCGCGAAATTTTTGGCATTTAAATTTAATTTTTTCATTTCCCTAACCTCTTTGGAGTGAATAATTGCTGAGACAACGAGAATTTTATGTAGAGTTCAACAAATGACCTAATTTTTCCTTTTTTGTGCGAAGGTAATGCGCTGCCGGTTCTTGAGCTTCGACTTCAATTGGAACGCGGTCAATGACTTGCAACCCGGCTTTTTCCAAAGCTTCGATTTTATCAGGATTGTTCGACATTACACGCACTTTGCAAAGCCCCAAATCAAAAAGAACCTCAGCACACTGCTGGTAATTACGGGCGTCAACTGCAAACCCAAGTCGTTCATTTGCTTCGACCGTATCGGCGCCACCATCTTGAAGGGCATAGGCGCGAATTTTGTTGATGATGCCAATGCCGCGACCTTCCTGTTGCTGATAAACGATTGCGCCGCGTCCTTCCGCTTCGATTAATTGAATCGCTTTTTTCAGTTGCTGTCCGCAATCACATTTAATCGAGCCGAAAACATCACCTGTCAAACATTGCGAGTGAATTCGCACGAGCGTCGGAACATTTGCCTGCATTTTCCCTTTGAACAGCACGACAAACTCTTCACTGCTGGTTAATGAACGATAGCCTGCGATTTTAAATTTGCCGAACTGAGTTGGCAAATTTGCCACCGCGACTTTTTCAACCGAAATTGAATGCGTTCGCGGCAGACAATCCTGACTATTTTCTAACAAATTGAATTCTCCACAAACAAGTGATTTAAAGAGATTATAACTCTAAACTAATGGAAAAATATAGGATTATTTTAAGTAATCGAAGATTTTTTTACCGGCAATGACATTTTATCTTTATTTTGAGCGTAAAAAAGGAAAGGCGGTTGCTTAACGAAATTTTCTTCAAAACAATCAACTTCTTGTTATCGTTTGTGAGTCTGGTTTTATAGAGGCTTATATATTAAATAAAAGTATATTAACCGGATGTCTCCGATTTTAGATTAAAATTTTGATTTGGAATGTCGAGCGTCGAATTTCGCGATTTGTCTTCGGCGTATTGCAATTGGTAAAGCCGCCAGTAGAGACCGCGCTGAGTTAGCAATTCATTATGGGTTCCGGCTTCGCGCAGTTCGCCGTGATGAAAAACTAAAATACGGTCGCATTTTTGGACTGTTGAAAGGCGGTGCGCGACAACGAGAGATGTTCTTTCCTGCATTACGCGCTCGACGGCTTGTTGGATAAGCTGTTCGGTTTCTGTGTCAATCGAACTGGTCGCTTCGTCTAAAACCAGAATCGAAGGCTCGAACGCCAGAGCGCGCGCAAACGAAATCAGTTGTTTTTGCCCGACGGAAAGACCGCCGCCGCGTTCTTTGACGTGAGATTCGTAATTTTCCGGCAATTTCTGAACGAACTCGTCGGCGTGAACTTCGCTTGCTGCCCAGAGAATTTTTTCATCGGAAATAGCTTTGTTGCCAAGCCGAATGTTGTTGGCAATAGAACCCGAAAAAAGAAAAACGTCCTGCAAAACAACCGCGAAATTTTTCCGTAAAGATTCTAAATCCCAATCACGGACATCTACGCCGTCAAGCAAAATCTTGCCTTTCTGCACATCATAAAAGCGCATCAGAAGATTTGTTACAGTCGTTTTTCCCGAACCTGTGTGTCCGACCAGTGCGATTGATTCGCTGGCTTTTATTGAAAAAGAAACATTTTTCAAAACCCATTCATTTTCTTTGTAAGCAAACCAGACGTTTTGAAATTCGATGTCTCCGACGACTTTTCCGGTCTTTTTCAGTTTTTCCGGCGATTTTATTAAAACCGGCAAATCAAGCAAAACGAAAATTCGGTGCGAAGCGACAATCGCCGCTTGCAGCACGTTAAACTTATCCGACAAATCTCTGATTGGCTGAAAAAGCTGCTGCGAGTATTGAATAAAAGCGATAACCGTGCCGATGGACAAAGCCGCGCCGTTTGCTGAAATTCCGTATAAAATCTGATAACCGCCGAACCAAATCACGAGCGCGATACCGATTGCGCCGATAAAATCGACGAGCGGATAAAAAATCGCGTAGTAATAAATTGTTTTGATATTCGCATTGCGGTAATCGTCGTTGATGTCGTGAAAAGTTTTCTGCGCCTTTTTTTCGGCGTTAAAAAGCTGAACCGTTTGCGCTCCCGAAATGTATTCCTGCAAAAAAGCGTTGAGTTTGGCGTTTCTGGTTCGCACGCGGTCAAAGCCGACGCGGGCGCGTTTGCGAAACCAATTCGTCGCCGCGAAAAGAAGCGGAACGGTGATTAACGAAAACAAAGCCAGCTTCCAATCCATCCAGAACATCATTCCGATGATAGCGAAAATTATTACCAAATCGCCCAAAACATCAATCACGCCCGACGTAAAAAGCTCGTTCAGCGCGTCAACATCCGAAGTTAAGCGCGTGATAATTCGTCCGACCGGATATTTGTCGTAATAAGAAATTTCCTGATGCTGAAGTTTGGTAAAAATCTCCGTTCGCAAATCAAACATCACGCGCTGCCCGACCGTGTTGAGAAGAATTTCCTGCAAATACGAAAACAAAAAGCGGAAAAGAAACAGACAGAAAAAAGCGAACGCGAAAAACCAAATTCCGTCCGTGTTTTTCGGCGTAATAAAATCGTCAACCGCATGTTTTGTAAACCACGGCTGAAGGCTGATTAAGATATTTGTAACGAACGTCAGAACAAGCGCAACCGCCGCCATTTTCCAATACGGCTTGAGATAACCGAGCAGCCGTTTTGTAACGCGCAAATCATAGGTTTTCTCGATGACCTCTTCTTCGTGAAATTTTTTTACTTCTTCAGACACTTTTGATTTTGGATTTTGGATTTTGGATTATTTTACCCGAGTCCGAAATTATATTTACTTTGTTTTTAATTTATTGAAACCATAATTATTTTAGAATGTGAAATTATATATTGCCAATCCAAAATCCAAAATCTAAAATCTAACATCAAGATGAGTCGTTTTGTAAATGAACGTAAAAACAACTGGCAGCGACTGGAAGATTTGCTCTCGACGCTAAAAGGTTCATCGCTGCGCGGTTTGCCGCGGGCGGAAGTGCGCGAATTCGGCGAGCTTTATCGCCGCGCGGCTTCCGATTTGGCGATTGCCCGCGCCGAATCGCGCGACCCGAAGTTGATAAATTATCTCAACAGCCTTGTCATTCGCGCTCACGGCAAAATTTATCGTGCTGAAAGTCAAGGAACAAATCTGGTCTGGCAATTTTTCACACGAGACTTTCCACAGACTTTTCGCCGAAATTACCGCTATTTTGCGTTTGCTTTCGGCGTGTTTGCACTATTTGCCGTTTTGGGTTTCGCGCTGACGTGGCGCGATATGGATTTTTCCCAATTTGTATCAGCCGATGTGCGCGAAATGGCGAGAGCCGATGAAAAATGGTGGTTAAGTTTAAACGAAGCCAATCAAGTTGGGTCAAGTCAAATTTTAACCAACAACATATTAGTTACATTCCGCGTTTTTGCGTTGGGCGCGTTTTTCGGAATCGGAGCGTTTTACGTCTTGGCGCTTGAAGGCGCGCGGCTCGGCAGTGTTTTTGCTGTTTGTTACCAGATTGACACGAACTTTGGAAATGAACTCGCCACTTTCGTCGTCGGACACGGCGTCATCGAACTTTCCTGCATATTTATCTGCGGCGGCGCAGGGATGATGATCGGCTACGCGATGATAAATCCAGGCGATTTGACGCGCGGTCAGGCGTTGAAAAAGAAAGGCATCGAAGCGACGAGAATCGTCGTCGGCTGCGCCTGTCTGCTCGTTGTCGCCGGACTTATCGAAGGTTTTCTCTCGCCTTCCGCGCTTCCGCCGTTCGTCAAATTCGGCACGGGAATTTTAACGGGAATCGCAATGTTTTCTTATTTGTTTTTGGTCGGACAAGAAAAACAAATTTAACGGCTGAGATGACGTGGGGCGAAACCGATTACACGCAACTTTGGGTTCAAAAGACAACGTGAAAAGAAAGTCGCTGTTTCGCCCCACGTCCATTGAATTGTTCGCCGTCATTGTTAGTTTTCACGCCGGATGGCGTTTCAACTTCAAGTAACGGTAATTAGAAAAATAATCGCCGCAAAATTATCTTTTTATAAATCTTCCACCCGGAGTTTTGTGTCCGCCTGTTTCCACGCTTCTTCAAATTCTCTTTGCACAGACTGGGCGGAATACGTCTTTTTCTGCGCTTTCAGACTTTCCATCAGCCCGAACAGCGAACGCCCGTTGCGCCGATTTTTTTCGAGGTCGGCGCGAAATACTTTTTCCGCTTCTTCCGCATTGCCGTTGAGCAGAAGTGCGCCGCCGAGCGATTCTCTCGATGGCGGATAATACCAATCCGGCGGTTCATCGTAGGACAGCACGTCTTCGGCTTCAACCGCTTTTTTCAATTGTTCGATAGCAAGCCTTCGATTGCCTTTTGCCGTCGCAACTTTGGCTTCGAGAATGTATCCGGCAATTTTCAAAACGTCGCTTGCCCGATTAATTCCGAAACTCGTTTCAGCAGGCATCGCTTTTAACGCCGATGCGAAAACATCGCGCTTCTTTTCGGCGTTCTCGATTTTGCCGGTTGCGGCATAAGCCATTCCGCGTCCCCAATGCCACAAAGCGTTTGTCACAATCATCTCCCGATTAGGTTCGGGCGTTTTTAAGATGTCATCCCAACGCTGAAAACGAACCATCAAAAAAGTCGAAGTCGGCATAAAAGCGTCGAGCATCGGCAAGTCTTTCACAAACGGACGGACGTTGTTTTCTAATTGCTCGGCGGCTTTTTTAGCGTCTGCGTAGCGTCCCTGCATACTGTAAGCGGCAGCCAGAAAATGCAGATTATGGCTGTAATAATTTGCCGCATACGCTCCCGTCCTGCCGGTGCTTTCAATATAAGCGCGGTCAACTTTTGCCGCCGAATCGTTGCTCCGCGCGGCGGCTTCGTAATCGCCGATTCGCATATAAATGTGCGCCGGCATATGGACGAGATGTCCGGCTGCGGGTGTTAATATTGCCATTCGGTCGGCGCTCGGCAGAGCGCGTTCCGGGCGGGGCGAGGCTTCGACGGCGTGAATATAAAAATGATTAGCCGCGATTTGATTCGGGTCGCGTGCCAGCGCCGATTCCAGCACGGCGACGATTTCTTCCGTTCCTTCGGCAGGTTTGCCGTCCGCCGTCCATAATTTCCAAGCATTCAGAATCATCAGACTGTCGGCGTAAAGCGCGGCGGCATCCAAATCGTCCGGGTAGCGCTTGACGAGCGCGTTCATCGCGTTTTTGTAGTCAACCCCGAGTTTTTTAGAATCGGCTTGCGGTTCGGCGGAAAATCTTTTCGCCAACGCTTCAATGTAAGCGCGTTCCTGTTCAGGCGCGTTTGCCGCCAGCGACAAAGCCTTTTGAACGGCTTCAAACGCCGCTTTTTTTCGCTCGGCGTTAATCTCCGTCTCATTGTAATTAGGTCCGGTCGCCAGCGCGATCCCCCAATATGCCATCGCCATCTGCGGGTCAAGTTCGGCGGCGCGAACAAACGAGCGAATCGCTTCGGCGTGATTAAACGCATAGACGAGCGTCAGCCCTTGATTAAAAAACTGCTGCGCTTCCGCATTGCGCGTCGAAACCGGATGAAAATGTTTGCCAAGCCCGGACACCAGTGAGACCGATTGAATCGGTTTGACCTCCGAAGTAGTTTGGTGATGCTGCCCGAAGGCTGTCATGCACAAGCCAAATAAAACAAGAGAAAGCATTAAAGATTTCATATTGAACTCCCTTTCAACGGATATTGGTAACACAGGCTGAACTATCTAACAGTATCAAAAATAAATCTAAAGTGACCATCTAGCGTTGAAGTTAATGAGACGGCGAACTTTGTATTCTACTGAATTGAATTTATCTTATGCCGAATGTTTTATACAATTCCTTCCGGTTCAAAGTCAATAAAAACTTATTTTTACCAAAATTCTTGTTTATCTTTCAGCGATAAAATATCTCCGCCGAAAGATTTACGCCCAATTATCAAAATGGCGTCAAGGTTGCTTATCTTGCGTTTTAGAATTACTCGGCGAAATAATTTTCGCCGTGAATCTTGCTTCTCGTAAAAGCGACGTGTTAATTTGTTGAAACGGTTTTTATTTATAATTTTAACGAACAAGGGAGAATTTTCTATGTCAAACACTTTTCAAGTTCCTGTGTCCGCAGACTCGAATATAGATTTCGCCAAAGGTTCAATCTTTTTTATCGGAACGGCAACCATTATCTTGCGTTATGCCAGTTTTACGATTTTGACCGACCCGAATTTCCTGCACGCCGGCGACCACGTTCATCTTGGTTACGGTTTAACGTCGGAGCGTCTGACCGAGCCGGCGATTGATATTGATGAATTGCCGCCGATTGATTTGTGCGTTTTGTCGCACTATCACGGCGACCATTTTGACCAGATTGTCGAAGAAAAGCTGCAAAAGAATTTGCCGATTGTTACGACCAATTCTGCCATCCGCGAACTCGAGGCGAGAAATTTTACCGGCGGAATCGGGCTTGACACTTGGGAAACTGCGGAATTCATGAAAGGCTCAGCAAAATTGAAGATTACTTCGATGCCAGGCAAGCACGGTCCCGCGATTGTTGATTTTGCTTTGCCGGACGTGATGGGCAGCATTCTTGATTTTGAAAATGAAAAGGGCGAACGCGCCTTACGGCTTTATATTTCCGGCGACACGCTCATCATTGACGAGTTAAAGGAAATACCGCAAAGATTTCCCGAAATTGACCTCGGTCTTTTTCATCTCGGCGGAACGCGCGTGCTTGGCGTAATGGTTACTATGGACGATGAGCAAGGCGTCGAAGCCGTGAAACTTATTAATCCCAAAAAGGCGATTCCGATTCATTACAACGACTACGACGTTTTCAAATCGCCGCTCGAGGATTTCAAACGCGCCGCCGAAGCCGCCGGACTTTCCGAAAAAATGATTTATTTAAGCCACGGCGATACTTATAACTTTGAAGTTCCGGCAAGTCGTATAGGTCAAGTCTCTGCTTGGTTATAACTCGATTTTGCAAAACAAAAACGGAAGCGAAAAGTTTTTCTATTCTTTCCCGCTTCCGTTTTATTTTTAAGAATTGCTATTTTACTGAGTTACGCCGTTTGACCTTTTTCTTCGATAATTTGCCGACCAAGTTTGTTCGGGTCAAAGTATGCGAAAAAGCGCGTGATTTTATCCGCTTCAATTTCCAGAATGCTCACGCCCTCATATTCAAACCGGTTTCCGTCGCTGCTCGTCCCGGTTGTCGTCCATTCCAGCGCGGCGCGGTTTTCGGTAACAATCTCGTTGCGAAAAGTTGATTCGACTTCGCCGAAGTTATCGCGGTAAGATTGCCAGAATTTTCGCGCGTCGTTTTGATGATTATTGTCAGCGATGACGACGTTGTTAATCTCGCAATCGTCGCTGAAAAGCCCGACCATCGTTTCCAAATCACGCTCGGTTTCTAACCGACGAAGCGCGTCAATAAATTTTTTTGCCGTTTCGTTTGTCATTTTACTTTACCTTCCCTTTTTGTTCGTTATTAGAGTTGTATGAATAGCTTCGGATACATAAATTTGTTAGTTAAGTGAGGATGAAATTTTAGAAACGAGATTGGTTAATTCTCACCAGAAAGTTACTCCGCGCTTAAAACTTGAGCAATCGTTTCCTTCTTCAAACCTTTACCTTTGCGGTTGTTATAATCGTTTAAGGAAATTTGTGGGTCGCGCCAAGCGTCGAGGTGTCCGACCTGATGCACACATTGAATCGTGCAGGTCGGAGCGCACCATTTTTCCGTGATATATTCGCGTTTCATATCTTCGTGAGTGTATTCGAGAAGCGGAATTCCGGGCGTTCCGCGCTGCTGCGAACACCAGCTGACGATTCCCGCTTCGTCAATATACAAATATCTTGCGCCCGCGCGACATTTCCAGTCGTATTCTTTGCCATCAACGAGATTGTCTTGAAACCAATTCCAACGCGCGTAGCTTCTCGTGCCTTTGGCTTTGATTTCCTTGTAAACTTCCTTTTCGCGCTCGGTTAATCCTTTCAGCAAACCGTCAGCGTCGTGGATTACGCCGACCGTCGAAGAAAATCCTAATTCAACTGCGCGATTCGCAATTATTAATGCTTCATCTGGATTTGCTACGCCGCCGCCGACTACGGAATTGATATTGACTTTGAATTTGGCGTACTGGGCAAGATTTTTTAATTTGCCGTCTAAAACCTTTAAACTCTTTTTGGAAACTTCGTCCGGGTTAACGTTGTCAATCGAGATTTGCAGATAATCAAGACCGACTTCATTTAATCGTTTGATTTTCTCGGGCTGAAAATAATAACCGTTGGAAATAAGACCGGCAATCATTCCGTAATGCCGGATTCGCGCGATAAGGTCATAGATTTCCGGGTGCATCATCGGCTCGCCGCCGCTAATGGTAACAACCGACGTTCCGAATTCGGCAAGCCGATCGATGCGTTTGAGCATCGTTTCAATCGCTACCGGTTCGCTCGTTTTATCGTATTCGTTGCAGTAGGCGCACGCCAAATTACACCGCCGCATCGGGACGATGTGAACAAGAACCGGATGTCTTGTCGAAGCAAACGCGCGAACCGTGTGTCGGACGCCGCGCGTAAAACGACTGAAACTGCTTGCCTTCGGCATATTTTATTTAGGGAAAGAAGCGATAACTATTTTTCTGTGCTTTTTCTCGAATATTTTCTAGGACTTTTTCAAAACTGTCATTACTTCTTCTTCACTGACAAAATCACTTTTTCTGCCTTCTGTGATGGCATTTGCTAAACCAACTTCTTCAAACGTTTCCAAAAGAATTTCCCGAAAAACTTTTTGTTTTTCATTTATCATTTTGACTAAAACTTCAGTCAGCAATTCTTTTGTTTTTTCATCGCTGATGGTTAATTCTATTCCAAGTCCTCAATCGGTTTAACAACTTCAAATTTGTAATTATAGTTTCTGAAATGCTTATTTACAAATTCAAGCAAAAAGCTCTGGCAAAAACGTGTCAGAGCCTTTCATTAAAATTTCCCAAAAAATTTATTAACCCTTAACAATCTTCGTGCCGTCCGGCACTTTTACTTGAATTTTCGAAGCGTCAATCGTGGCATTTTTCTCGAAATTACTGAGCAACACAGTAGTTGTATCGTTGTTACCCTCGACAACCTTGGATTGTATCGGCATACCATCTCCGTCAACCCATAGTTCAGCAGATTTAAAATGGGCTGTGTTTTTCGGCGTTAACTCAAGATGCCACGTTGGAATGCCGCCTCTTACATTTTCCTGCCCGATATATTTGATTGAATAATTAGCCTTTAGCTGTTCCTTCGACATATTCATAAAAGCCAGAGCGCCATTTGCCTTGCCGTTTCCTTTAGCATCCTTGGCATTTCCGGTAATTGCTTGTTTCAGACGCGGACGATACAGAACGTATTTACCGTTTACGACCGATAAACTTTCCTGCACGGGCTTCGTCCAATCAATCCGAACGTAGGCGTCACGTCCTTTTGCCGGAATATAAATCGCCGTTCCTTCAGTCGTGTCTGATTCTTTTAACTGGCTATTATATTTAACCATCGTAACATTTGAACGAAGCGATTTCATCGTGCTACGATTTACCTCCATTCGCTTTAAAATCTCGTTCAAAACACCTTGCGCTTTTGTTTCGGTAAGGGCAAAGGCGTTGAAAAATATTGTTAAAGCCATCCCCGTAAAACCTAATCTTAAAAATAATTTCATAAAAATATAACTCCTTTGTGAAAAGATGTTAGATATTAGATGTTAGAAAGAAAGTTTTACTGACATCTGACATCTTTATTCATCGAATATCTATTTCATAAAAAGTCTCGCCGCGCGCGTTTTTCTTCTTACTCCATTGCAGAACTTCAGCATTTGGATTTCCGCTTAATTCCTTGACGCGCTTTTCCATTTCATTTTTTTCGGGGGAGAAATCCTCGGCTTGGACGACTAAACGCGCGGTCTGGGTTGCAAGTTTTTCGCGCTTTTCAAACCACGTTTTCGGCGTCAGAAATATAAATGCGATTATTAAAAGACAGAAAATATCGTATTGCCAAGTTCCGCGCTCGTAATTCCAGAGAACGATTTTTTTTATTGAATCAAGCATTGGTAAATAACTGATAGTGAAAGGAAGATTTTTAACTATCCACTATAGTTATCAATTATCAACTATTTGTCCGTCGCGCATCTTTATGATGCGATTACAGTTTACGGCTGCTTCGGGGTTGTGCGTAATCATTATAATCGTTTGATTAAATTTTTCGTTTAATTGTTTGAACATATCTAAAACGATTTTTGAATTTTCCGTATCGAGATTTCCCGTCGGCTCGTCCGCCAGAATAATCGCCGGATTGTTGATAACGGCTCGCGCCAGCGCGACTCGCTGCTGCTCGCCGCCGGAAAGTTCGAGCGGTTTGTTGTTTATTTTATTTTCTAATTTCAATAAACTCAAAACTTCGTGTCTTCTGTCCGCGCTTCCGCCGTTTCCAGAATGAATTCTTTCCGCCAGCCGCAGATTACCGTCCGCCGTTAAAGTCGGAAAAAGATTAAATCTTTGGAATACAAAACCAATTTTGCGACGCCTGATATCGGTTCTTTGCGCATCAGAAACTTTTGATAAATCTTCGCCGTCAACGATTATTTTCCCGCTCGTCGGCGAAAGAAGTCCGCCCAAAAGATGTAGAAGCGTAGATTTTCCGCAGCCCGATTGTCCCATTATGGCGACAAACTCGCCTTCTTTGATTTCAAGCGATACGCCGCGCAAGGCTTGTGTTTCGACTTTTCCAATCTTGTAGATTTTGGTTAAGTTTTCGGTTTGTAAAATTGTTTTCATTCAGAGAATTGTTAATCGTTAATTGTGATAAGTTTTTATCAATTAACGATTAACAAATTTATTGTTTTTTCGCTTCCGATTTTTGATTCGCGGACGCCGGTTTCTGATTTTTTATTTCTTCGGCTTTTTTGTCTAAATCAACTTCGGTTAAGTTCCAGCGATTTTCCAAAACAAAAACATCCGCGTTATAAGTTTTGCCAATCGAAACCGTTTCCGGCGATTGGTAAGTCAAACTCATTTTATATTTTTCCTTCGGGCGCGTAACTTCTATCCGCAGAGGCAAATTGTTATATTCGCCTGTGTCGGTCAAATTTCCTTCTCTGCCGTAAATGATGTCTGATTCTATCTCGCCTTTTTCATCAAAAATTTGCTGCCGCGCAAGCCTGACCGAACCGACTCTATCAAACCAGAAACGGCGGGAAACTTTCAAACTTCCGTCTTCTGTTTTGCGAAGTTCGTCCAAAATATAATAACCGCGCAGGACTCTGGCTAAAGGCGATTTTTGCTTCACGTCGGCGTTGAATTCTTCCTGAAAAATCGTGCTTTGGACGTATGAAAAATTCGCCGCATCAATGGGGCGTACGAGCATCGCGTCGGTAAAATGCTGCGGACGCAAATTGGAAAAAGCATTAACGCTTTGCTGCAAAACCTTTCCGTTTCCTTCAAAATCCATTTTGCTGACTTCCTGCTGCAAAATCGAATAATCGGCGGCGTTTGTTCCCGTGACGAATTTTTTATATTTTCCGCCGGCGCCGTCTTCCAAAATCGCCACGCGAAATTTGTTCCCGTCCGAGGTCATCTGCGCCACATCGGTTTTGATAATCGGGATTTGAACTTTCAACAAGATATTTCCCGGTCGCTGAACGACGACTTCGCCGTCCGCCGTTTTATATTTTTCGGCAATACCGATTTCGGCAAATGAATTGTCTTCAAATTTCAAATCCATCTTGGCGCGCATCGAACCGACCTTGGCGATATGAGCGACTAATTCTTGCAATTGCGCTTGTGTCGCGTCTTCGGTTTTTAGCAAAGTAACGGTTTTCTCTTTTGTTTTCGGACTGAAAACGCCGCAGCCGGTGGAGATAAAAGCGAATGAAACAAAAAATATGAATGATAATTTTAATAAAGTGCTTTTGTTTAACATCAGTCGGTTGAGATGTCCGAAAATATATGCTTGTTGTCCTAAAAATACTTTCACAACTTCCCTTCTAATAATGCAGAATAATAACAAATTGTAGATAATATCACGCCGAAAGCGTTTATCATAATAAGTAAAAGACGCGGCGAAGCAATCCAAGTTTTGCTTTCTCACCGCGTTTATTGTGTTAATCGTTTAAATCTTATCTCGTAAAAACTCCGGCGCTGCGCGTTAAATAATCCTGCATCGTAAAAGCGAACATAATCGCCAACCAGAAGAAACCGGAAATCGCCGTCAGCATAATTAGCCGCGAGCTGTATTTGACGTGCATAAACCACAAAACAACGAATGTCATTTTTATAAAAGCAATCGTCAAAGCAACGAGCGTATTGGCACCCGGAAAAATATGGTCAAGGTCAAGAAAGGCAACCACTACCGTCAAAATCGTGCCGACTACTAAAACACCGAAAACCATTAAATAAAGCGGAATCGAAACAATATGATGCTCCTGGTGCATGTCCCGTTCGTTTTCCGAATGCGTATCCGTATGAGTATTTGCCATAGTAATTTTTATTCAATCTCAAATCTGAAACTTCGACTCAAATCCAAAATCCATAATCGAATCAGTGTCCTTCGCCGAAGTGTCTGCCTAAAAGGTAAAGCAGCGGGAAAAGAAAAATCCACACAATATCGACAAAGTGCCAGTAAAGACCGGACATTTCCACGGGCGAATAATATTCGCCGGTAAATTCGCCGCGCCACGCACGCCATAAAATCCAAGCCATTAAACCCAAACCGATAATCATATGCAGCGCGTGTAAGCCGGTCATTGCAAAATAAATCCAGAAAAAGATACGCACTCGGTCACGAAATTTCTCCGCGTTTAACTCGCCATTTTTGAAATAACCGATTTCTTCGTCCGAGGTCAAAAAATCTCCCTTCTGCGCAAGCACCGCCAGAGATGTGTCTTCCCATTGAAAATCGCCGCGCGGATTGTTGTATTCGTGATGCTCGCCCCCGCCGCCGTGTTCGCCTTCTCTGGTTTTGGTTTCATTCGGAAAATCAAGAGAGTTTTTTTCCTGCTCTTCGGAATTTTTTGAAACGTGACCCGAGCCGTCGGTTTTTTTGCCTGCTTGCAGATTCAATCCGGTAACTGGAACGATTCCTTCATAATACTTATCGGTATATTCGACGGCTTTGACGCCCAAAAACGTCGCGCCAAAAATCATCGTCAGTATGAGCATTATGACTTGCAAATTTCGTTTGCCGAGTTGCGCGTAATGAACCGCCAGCGCCATCGTCAAGCTACTGACAATCAGAACGAGCGTGTTTGCCGCGCCGAGCCAAACATTTAAATGGTTACTTCCGGCGGCGAACGCCATCGGATACTTTGAACGAAAAACCAGATATGCCGTAAAAAGCCCGCCGAAGAACATAATTTCCTGGGCGAGAAAAACCCACATTCCGATTGAAGCCGATTCCTGCTGCTGTCCCATATCTTCAAACTGGTGTTGAAGTCCGGGCAGGTGATAATCGTGTTCGTGTGCGTCCATAATTTCATTTATCATCTATCATTTATCATTGAGCAATTGATAAATGATAAATGTTTAGACTGTTGCTAAATCTTCTTTCCTTGTGGCTTCTTCTAAATCCAAGCCGCTTTCTTCGCCAAATTCGTAGGCTTCCCACGTAACAATCGGAGTCGTTTCAAAATTTTCGGTAATCGGCGGGCTTTGCGTGCGCCATTCGAGACTCGGTATCAACCACTGATTATCCGGCGCTCTTTTGCCGTAGAATAGCGAAAAAATCAAATAAATAACCGGCATCAGGAAGCCGACGGCGAGAATCGAAGCGCCTGCCGACGAAAGAATATTCAAAACTTGAAATTCCGGCGGGTAAGAAGCGTAGCGGCGCGGCATTCCCAGATAGCCGAGAATAAACTGCGGGAAAAACAAAAGATTAAATCCGACAAACGTAATTATCGCCGCAATTTTACTCCAAAATTCCGAATACATTCTGCCAGTCATCTTCGACCACCAGTAATGTATGCCGCCGAGATACGCCATAACCTGACCGCCGACCATAATGTAATGAAAATGCGCGACGACAAAATATGTGTCGCTCATATGAATATCCAGTCCCGCCGCGCCCAAGAAAAGTCCGGTCAAACCGCCGACAAGAAATAATCCTAAAAATCCCAAAGCGTAAATCATCGGCGTGTCCCAGCGAATCGAGCCTTTGTAAAGCGTCGCCATCCAGTTAAATGTTTTAACGGCGGACGGAATAGCAACCACCATTGTTAGAAAAGAAAAAACGAGTCCGGCGTAAAGTGATTGTCCACTGACAAAAAGGTGATGTCCCCAGACGAGAAAACCGAATACGGCAATCGCAATGCTGGAGAAAGCGACAAACTCGTAACCGAAAATTCGTTTGCGTGAAAAGTTTGCGATTATTTCACTGATGACGCCCATTCCGGGCAGAATCATAATGTAAACCGCCGGGTGCGAATAAAACCAGAAAAGATGTTGAAAAAGAATCGGGTCGCCGCCGATTGCCGGGTCGAAAATTCCGATTTTGGCAAGTCTTTCCAATGCCATAAGCAAGAGTGTGATGGCAATGACCGGCGTTCCCAAAATCATTACCAAACTCGTCGCATACATTGACCAAACAAAAAGCGGCATCCGAAACCACGTCATTCCGGGCGCGCGCATCGTATGAACCGTCACGATAAAATTTAGTCCGGTTAAAATCGAGGAAAATCCGATGATAAACGCGCCCATTCCGGTTGCGACGACATACGAGTTTGAAAAAGTCGTGCTATACGGCACGTAAAAAGTCCAGCCGGTGTCAACGCCGCCCTGCATTAACGCCCAAACCGCAATGCCTGCGCCAGCCATATAAAGATACCAACTCAGTAAATTTATTCGCGGAAAGGCGAGGTCTTTTGCGCCAATCATTAGGGGAATAAGAAAATTCCCAAGCGTTGCCGGAATTGACGGAATCAGAAACAGGAAAACCATAATGACGCCGTGCGCCGTAAAAATGTGATTGTAGGTTGACGATGAAAACACATCGGTTTGCGGAGTCAGCAGTTCAAGGCGAATACCCGCCGCAAAAACGCCGCCGACCATAAAGAAAAACGAGATGCTTACCAGATAAAGCATTGCGATGCGTTTATGGTCTTTGGTCAAAAGCCACGATCTTAGCGTGTAACCGTTATTTAAGTAGTCCAATCTCCGCTTGATCGCGTGAGTATCATCGTAATTATCAACATTTATTCCGTCTATATTTCGCATAACTCTCTTACCACCTTTTTCTTTACGCTTTATCTTTCTCTGGTTGTCGGCTCAGTCCGATTCTCCGGCGCGTTCGGATTACTTCCCTGCGTATTTGTGCTCTCGCCGCGTTCTGCGCGACGCGGGTTTACGGTGTTGGTTGAAGTCGAAACGCCGTTCGGCGTATTTACGGTTGTCGAACTCGCGCCGCCGGTTGTTGTTCCGCTTCCGCCCGTTTGACCTCCGCCGCTTGTGTTTCCGCTCAAAGATTTTATATATGCAACTAGCGAAACAAGCTGTTCTTCGGTAACTTGTCCTTTGAAGGTCGGCATAATTGGCTGATAGCCTTCGACGATTTGCCCCTGCGGATTTATTACTGAATTGCGAATGTATTCGTCGTTAAACGGAACCGTTTGCCCGGTCGTTAATTTCTGGTCTTTACCGAAAAGACCGGTCAGCGTCGGACCTCTGCCTTGATTGTTTCCTTGATGGCACGAAGCGCAGCCGAGTTTGGTTTCAAATAAATCCTTTCCGGCTTCGACCGGCGTTTGTCCCGAAACGCTCCCCGAAAGCCAATTGTCAAAATCGCGCTGCTCCATTACATAAACGTATCCGCCCATTCCAGAATGGTTTAAGCCACAGTATTCGGCGCAAAATAAATGGTATTTACCCGGTTTTGTCGGCTCGAACCAGAGCGTTGTGTATCTTCCCGGAACAACGTCCGCTTTCGTTCTGAAAGCGGGAATAAAGACATCGTGAATAACGTCTTCGGTCGTCATCGTCAATTTCACTTTTCTTCCGACCGGAACGTGCAGCTCGTTGATTTCGCGCTGACCTGTGCCGTGTTGAAACTTCCACATCCATTGTTTTCCGACGACGTAAATTTCCATCGCATCGGTCGGCGGACGATACAAATTATAAAAAACGTATGCTCCGGCAACGAACATCGTCATTACAATAGCAAACGGAATAATCGTCCAGGTCAATTCCAACGGCATTGAGCCGTGAATATCGGCTCCTTTGCCAAATTTTTCCGTTTCGCGGTATCTGAGGGCGAAATAAAAAATGATAATTGCGCATCCGACTCCGAAAAACACCGTTACGGCAATAATGTAGAAGTATAAATAATCTACCTGCGCCGCAAAGCTCGAAGCCTGTTCAGGAAATAATGGAATCCACGAATTTTCTTGCATAAACCTTTTTTAGTTGATAGTTGATAGTTGATAACTGATAGTTAAAAATCTTTTCTTCACTATCAATTATCAACTATCAACTATCAACTCATCTTATTTCTCCGCCAAAAAACAAAAAACATTGCGCCGAGTCCGAGCAAAGTTAAAATGCCGCCCAAACGCATTACATTCAAAATCGCAAAACCGTATTTTCCCGTCGAAGGGTCATAGTGATAACAATAAAGAAGAAGCGTATCAACCGGATTGGAGATTTTGTTCTGTCCCGATTCCAAAATTCCGAGTTTTACGTCTTTCGGCGCGTAATCAATACCGTAAAAATATCTCGCCAATTTGCCTTCGGGCGTTGCCACCATAATTCCGCCGCCATGCGCGAATTGATTGGTTTTCTCGTCAAACTCGTATTTAAAGCCGACCGCCTCGGTTACTTTATCAATCGAATCCTGCGTTCCGGTTAGAAAATGCCAGCCGTTTTCGCTTCCGGCGCGCCCGTATCTGGAAACGTAGCTTTCTTTTTTATTTTTTGCTAAACCCGGCTTATCGTTTTCCCGCGCGTCAAAACTTATCGCCACAACGTCAAAATCTTTCCCCGCATCTTGCGAAATGCCTTTCAAACTTCCGGTTAAACCGTTTAGAACTTCGTTGCAAAGCATTGGACATTCGTAATAAACAAGAGCCAAAACAACCGGTCTGCCTTTGCCGAAATAATCGCCGAGTTTTACCGCATTACCGTTTTCGTCTTTAAGCTCAGCATCAAGCGGCAGCAGCGTATTTAGCTTCTGCTCGATGCCGACCTTTTGCAAAGCGAGCGGCAAACCGTTGCTCGTTGTTTGACTCGGGTCATAAGCCTTCGGCGAATAAAGCGGCGAATTATAATGTTCCGTTTTTTGCGCCGAAACATTAACGGTTATCAATAAAATGCAAAAGACCAAAAGAAGTTTCAGTTTCAAAATAGCTGAAATAGCTGAACTTTTTTCCATAAAATCCTTCGATTAAAAATAAAAGTTTAGGCGTTGGATTTTAATTATCCTTTCTCCCTTCGCCTTTATCCTTAAAGATTACCTTCTCTTTTCCGAAGCCATTTTTCCGGCGCTCGGATACGAAACAATAGAACGCGATTCGTCCAAAACTTTTTGACCTTCCGGGTTGCCCGCCGTCGCTGCGTTTTGTTCTAAAAATTTTCTTTTCGCTTCTTCTATCGGCAGGGAAATAATTGTTCCTGTTTTCGGGTCTTTTTGCCCTTCATTAACGAGTTTTTCCCACTCATCTTCCAAAGCCCGATACTCCGTCTGCGGCGCCGCCAACTCTAAATTAAGACGCCCTTGCTCGCTTTCAACACCGAAACCGGGCGCTGACTGCAAACGCGGTTCGGGCGGAAGCCGTTCCTGTTCGCTCATCATCATTGGATTATTTGTATCCTTCGTCTCTTTGGCGTCACCTTCCATCGCGTTTTGCAAAACCCACATTAAGGCAAAGCTGACGACAATCAGGAAAAACAACCCGACAGCAAAATAAATTATCCCTCGAAGCCCGATGATATTCGTTTCGTATGTTTTGTCGTAATCAACAAATGTTTTTTCGTGTTTTGTCTGTCCCATAAGTTATTTTCGATTTTCGATTTTCGATTTGCTTGAAAATTTCGGTTCGCCCTAAATCGCAAATCGAAAATTGCAAATCGAAAATTCCTAATGTTCTTTCGCGTGATTTATCGCGTTCTCCAGATACGGGTCATTAACCGGAATGAGCGGGCGTTTTAACAATTCACCGAAAAACGCCCACAGCCAGATGCCGCCGACGGCAAATGGCGCGACCAAGTCCATCCAACTGAAACTTGCAAGAAATTCCAATTCTTTACCGCCCGTTCCGATTCGCGGACTCGGACCAATCATGTAATACATATCAAGCAGCCGGAGCAGCAATATAAACATTGCCATTACTGCCAGCCATTTGGCATTGCGTTTAACATCACGATTGAGCAAAACGAGAAATGGAAACGCAAAGTGAAACAATAATAAAAGCAGTCCGATTGCGCCCCACGCGCCGTCCATTCGGGTGATATACCATTTTGTTTCTTCGGGCAGATTACCCGACCAGATAATCAAATACTGTGAAAAATTAAAATATGCCCAGACCATGACGAGCGCGAGCATCAATTTTCCGATGTCGTGAAAATGACGTTTGCCCAAAATTCGGTTCATCGGTTTTTTATCAACCAGCAGCGCCAAAATTGTTACGACAAAACAAAATGCGCTCAAGCCCCAACCAGCAACATACAGGAAACCCCAGATAGTCGAATACCAGTGCGGGTCAAGGGTCATCACCCAATCAATCGCCGCAAAGCTGACAGTCAAAACAAAAAATACCAGCGCCGGACCTGAAAATTTTGATGCGTCTGCTGACATTTTAGCGGCTTCATCGTAACTGTTCGCCTGGTCTTGACGCGCTGACCAGCGATTCAGCAAATATGCCATCACGCCCCACAAAATAAAATACAAAACGGCGCGAAAAACGAACCAACCAACGCTTAGATACGGCTGTCGGTGCTGAATGATTTTATCATCCGACAAATGCGACCATTCATATAAATACGTCACGCCGAGTGCAATCGGAAGAAACAAAACGAAAATTACCGGCAGTGTCCGTGAGCCGGCTTCGAGAATTCGGCGAGAAATAACACCCCACGAGCCACCCGTGACATACTGCAAAATCAAAATTCCAAGACTCCCGATACCGATTCCGCCCCAAAAGATAAAGCCTAAAAGCCAGGAGCGCAGCGCTTGCTCGCGCTGTTCGGGAAAAATCAGCGCAATCAATAAAATAATGACCGAGCCGATGCCGCCGATGCCGAGCGCAATCGTTCGCCAACCGTTTATTTCCGCGGGCGCTTCAAAACTCTGCGCGTCATATTTAGAATTTATCAACGTCTTGCGCCCCCTTGAATATTGGCATTTGCATTTGGCAACGATGGAGTTGCCGTCACGCTTGTCGTATTTGCTGCGTTGCTCGAAGTCATTTTTATATTTCCATTCGGATTCTGGCTGATTTGCAAAGTTCGGATATATGCGACGATTGCCCAACGGTCAGCCACCGGAACTTGCGATGCGTAACTGTTCATCTTGCCCCAACCATTTGTAATAACATCGTAAAAATGTCCGACCGGCGCGTTTCGCAAGCGGTCATCATTATAAGTCGGAGGTTTCGGAAAACCGCGCCGCACAACCATCCCGTCGCCGTTACCGACCGGACCGTGACAAACGATGCAGAAAACTTTATATCTTTCTTCGCCGCGATTAACTAATTCTTCAGTTACGGGAACAGGAAATTCTTCTATCGCGTCGGGAAAAGTTGACACCAGCGTGTTGCCCGAAGCATCAGTCGTTGTTTGAGCCTGTGCCGTCGTCGCTCCGTCCGCATTTTCTTTTTTGCCAGTGTAGAATGCTTTGTTCTCGCGCAAATTTCCGCGTGAAACAGTTCCTTCGGGTAACTCACGCATTGATTTTCCGTCCTTGAAAAAGTCACTCTTTTTATGAGCTTTGTAACGCGGCTGGTCTTGCATATCGTAGCGACAACCGGCAAACAGTGAACAGGTAACAGTCATCAGTAAACAGAAAAATCTGAATTTACCGAACCTTGATAACTGATAACTGTTAACTGATAACTGATAACTATTCTGCGACATCAAAAACCTCCTGCGCGTTCAGGGTTTGCATAAATTTTTTCGTTTCGTCGTAATCGAATTTCGCGTCTTTGGTTTCAATCAATAAAAAGAATTTTTCCCGCGATGCCAGAGCAAAACGCGGCACATTAAAAACCGGATGGTACGGTTGCGGCAAGCCGTTTAACGCGAGCATTCCCAAAACAGCCGTAAAAGACGCAAGCAAAATCGTCAATTCATACGACGGTGGAATAAAAGACGGCAAGCTGAAAAACGGACGCCCGCCGACGATAATCGGATAATCATAAACGTGAACAAACCATTGCAAACCGATTCCCGACAAAAGACCGACAATTCCGCCGCCCAAAACTAAAAACGGCAAGATGCTTCGTTTGATGCCGAGTGCTTCGTCAATTTCGTGAAGCGGAAACGGCGTGAAAGCGTCAGTTTTTTTATAGCCCGCATCGCGCACTTTGGCTGCCGCCTCGACCAGTTGCGTCGGCGTATCAAATTCCGCTAACAATCCGTAAATTTTGTTGTCCATAACTTTTATCTTGCTCTGCAATCAACCGCGCTTGCTGACAACCGGTTTGACACGGGTGAGTTGCCCTTTTATGTTCCAACTGCGGACAAGCTCGGCTGACTGCATATTCAATCCACAAAATTCTACGTTCTATCCTCCGTCGCCTGTATTTCATTAACCTTTTCCGTGTGGCTGTATGGTTCGTGTCCGTGCGCGACTTGCGCGTCGGGCAAAAGCGTTCTGACTTCAAAAATTGAAATAATCGGCAAAAACCGGACAAACAAATAAATCAATGTAAAGAAGAAACCAATTGTTCCGATAAACATTGACCAATCAAAAACCGTCGGCGTGTACATTGCCCATGAAGACGGCAGAAAATCGCGGTGCAGGCTGGTAACGATAATTACAAATCGCTCGAGCCACATTCCGATACTGACGACGATTGAAATCAGAAAAAGCCAAATTTCACTTTCGCGGAAACGCTTAAACCAAAGAAGCTGAATTGACAAACCATTACAAAGAATTAAGAGCCAGTATGACCACCAGTAGGGACCGTTCCAGATGCGGTTTTTAATCATAAAATATTCATACTGGTTTGCGCTATACCAACCAAAAAATGCTTCCATCGCATAACCGTAACAAACGATTAAGCCTGTCGCTAACATAACTTTAGCCATTAAAACCAGATGCGTATGCGTAATGAAATCCTGCATCTTGTAAAGCCGCCGCAGCGGAATACACAAAATTAAAACCATTGCGAAGCCGGCAAACACCGCGCCCGCCACAAAATACGGCGGAAAAATCGTCGCATGCCAACCCGGAAGTTGCGCCACCGAAAAGTCTAAACTAACAATCGAGTGAACTGAAAGAACGAGCGGCGTTGAGAGCCCCGCTAAAAGAAGATAAGCAATTTCGTAACGATGCCAGTGCCGCGCCGAACCGCGCCAGCCCATCGAAAGCAAGCCGTAAATCATTTTGAAATACTTGTTCTTCGCGCGGTCACGCAAAGTAGCCAAATCGGGAATCAAACCGACATACCAGAACAAAAGCGAAACCGTCGCATAAGTCGAAACCGCAAAAACGTCCCACATCAAAGGGCTGCGAAATTGGGGCCACATTCCCATCGTATTCGGATACGGGAAAAGCCAGTAAGCAAGCCATGGGCGACCAGTATGAAGAAGCGGAAAAAGTCCGGCACAAGCCACGGCAAACAGCGTCATCGCTTCGGCGAAACGATTGATTGACGTGCGCCATTTTTGATTCAAAAGCAAGAGAATTGCGGAAATCAAGGTTCCGGCGTGTCCGATACCAATCCACCAAACGAAATTGATAATGTCGAACGCCCAACCGACCGGCTGGTTATTTCCCCAGATACCGATACCGGTTACCACCAGATAAACAACCGTGAACAAAAGTAGCTGAGCAATCATAAACGCGATTCCGAACCCGATAAACCAGTGAAAAGGCGTTTTCTTATTTAACGTAACGTCGCCGATTTTATCCGACACGCTACCGAGCGTATGCTCGCCCTCGACCATCGGCGGAAAGATTCTTCTTTGAATATTTTTTGCTTCTTCCATAGCTTTCACTCAAACTACTAATGTTCTGATTTTGCCGGTCCCGCGTCGCCTGCCGGATCTCTCGATTTGTCTATATCGCTCACCTTCACCTGCGGCGCGACATAATCGGGCATTTCCCGGTTCTGATTTTTCAAGCTCGCCAGATAAGTTGTGCGCGGCTGCGTGTTTAATTCGTTGAGCAAATTATAATTTCGATGGTCTTTCTTCAATTTTGAAACAAGACTGTTTCCGTCGTTCAAATCGCCGAAGACAATCGCGTCTGCCGGACAAACTGATTGACACGCGGTGACGATTTCGCCGTCACGAATATTGCGTCCGTCTTTTTCGGCTTCGATTCTCGCCAGAGCGATACGCTGCGTGCAATACGTGCATTTTTCCATCACGCCGCGACTGCGAATCGTAACTTCCGGGTTGCGCATCAATTTATACTGCGGCGTATCCCAATCCTGATAAAGAAGAAAATTAAAGCGTCTGACTTTGTAAGGACAGTTGTTTGAACAATAGCGCGTGCCGACGCAGCGGTTGTAAACCATATCGTTCAATCCTTCCGCGCTGTGAACCGTCGCGTGAACAGGACAAACCGTTTCGCACGGGGCAAGCTCGCACTGTTGACACAACATCGGTTGGAAATGCGGACCTTTCGGATTGTTTATGTCATCGCCGCTGAAATAAGTGTCAATCCGCATCCAATGCATTTCACGGCTGCGCTCGACTTGTTCTCTGCCGACGACGGGAATGTTGTTTTCCGATTGACAGGCGACGACGCAGGCATTGCAGCCAACGCAATTGTTCAGGTCAACGGTCATTCCCCATTTGTTTCCGTTGTATTCAAATTTCGGATACATCGAAAGGTCGTATTCGTCGTGCTGCTCGCCGTTTTTAATTTCGTTTTCTAAATTATTAACATCCCAGACGCGCAAAATGTCGCGTCCTTCCATATTAAAATGCGTCTGCGTCGAAGCGATTGTCTTTTGCGCTCCGTTTTTCTCGACGTTTCCCGCTCCAAACGACATTGCGTCTGAACGCATAACGTCGTAGGCGTTATAACCGATTCCCGTTCCGACTCGTCCGGCTTTTGTTCGCCCATAACCGAGGTAAAGCGTAACTACATCGTCGGGCTGACCGGGCGCAATCCACATCGGAACGTTGTCAATCTCAGCGCCTTGATAATTCAGCTTTACCAAATCAGAAAACAAATTACCGCCTTTTGTATTAATAAAACTCGAGCCTTCACGCCCGCCGGTATATTCATTACCGTTTCTGCCTTGGTTAATTTGCAATCGCTCCGCCGTTTTCGGGCTGACCAGCGCGACATTTTCCCAGGTGATTTTTGTTAACGGATTCGGCAATTCCTGAAGCCAGCCGTTATTTGCAAAACGTCCGTCATAAACGCTCGGGTCGGGCAAAATAGAAATTTCCACGCCGCCGTTCGGAACGGTTACCGGATTTTGCGGCTGGTTTATAAAGCCCGTGTTGACCGAAACATTTTTCGCCGTTGCCGCCGAATTCGGAACAAAACCGTCGTGAACAACTTTGCGCCACATATCATCGAAACTTCTTGCAGTCGCGGCAGAAGTTGTCGTTTGCGCGGAAGTTGAATTTTGCGTCGTAGTTGTCGTTGACATCGCGCCTAACGCGCTATTCGGCGGCGTGGCTTGCGGTCGCGCGTTTTGCGTCGTGTTTCCGGCTATTGTTTGAGTCGTCGGTTGCCTGTTTCCGCCCGCACCGTTTGAACCTGTATTTGCCACCATCGCGGTTATATTCGACGCGCCCGCAAAACCTTGCTTTTGCCAGAATTCCTTTACAATGTCGTAATCTTTTTTATCAAAATTTTCTCTGAAAAAAAGCTGCGCGACTTCGTGAGCGCTTCTGCTTTCGTAAAGCGGTTCAATCAAAGGTTGGACAATTGAAACCGTGCCATCGTAGGCGCGCGTGTCGCTCCACATTTCCAGAAAGTGTTTTTCGGAAATGTGCCAGTGGCAAATCTCGCTTGTTTCATCAAGATATCGACTTAGGTGAATGCGAAGCGGAACTTTTCGTCCCTCTTTGTCATCTTCGTCAACCTTGAAACGGTTCATATCCAATCTTAAATCGGCGGGCGTGTTATAAGCGGGATTTCCCCCTAAAACGACGAGCATTTTCACCGCGCCGCTGTCAATTTCACCAACAAGTTGACGCAGACCGTCAATCTGCGACACTTCCGCATTCGGTTGAAACAGCTCGGTATAAGTTACGGTTGTTCCGACATTACCGAGTATTCCGTTCATCGCGTGAGCCAGCGCGTGAACCATCGGCGGCTGATTTTCGCCTGCAACAACAATTGATTTGCCTTTGTTTTCGAGCAAATCCTTTGCCATCGCTTGAATCCATTGAGCATTTTCCGTGTAAGTCGAAGTCGCTCCCGACACGCCGAGCGCCGCCGCAATCGCTTTCGCAATCTCCGGCATCTGGCTCGGTTTGACCGCAAGGCGATGGTCGGCTTTCGCGCCCGTCAAAGTCATCGTCGTTTCAATGGTGTAAAGACGATTGATTTGTTTTTGTTCTTCATTATATGAGCGTTTTTTTATGTAATCTTTTGTATAGCGAACGTTAAAATCGGAAAAAATATCTTTGTCGAGTGATAAAACGCGGTCTGCCTGGTCGAACTTGTAAACGGTGTGAACCGGAGAGCCAAAAGCCATTTTCGCGCCCGTCATTGCATTGTCGTGGTTAATCGGCTCGTATTGATAAAGCCGCGCGTTCGGAAGCTCGGTGAAAATTTGTTTGAACTGCGCGATGAGTGTCGGCGACGTAATTGTTTCGGTCAAAAAACGAATTCCCGCGCCGCCGTCCGCGCGATTCTGGTCAATCGCGCCGCGAATTTGCGACATGAAATTTTGCCACGTTGAAGGGTTTCCGCGATAAATAATTTCCTGCGAGCGATCCGGGTCATACATATCAAGCAGAGCTGCTTGAGCCAGCGTGTCGGTCGCGCCGAGGCTTCCCGGATGTTGCGGATTTCCTTCAATTTTCGTCGGACGACCTTCGTTCGATTTTGCCAGAAGCCCGGTCGCAACTCCGCCGAGAGTCATCGCCGTCGAATAAAACAAAGGTATGCCCGGAACAATTTCCTCGGGTTGGATAACGTAAGGAACAATTTTTTCCGCCGGTTGAATAACGCAGCCCGTTAATCCGGCAAACGCCAAAGACGCGCCCATAACTTTGATAAAGTTACGGCGACTGAGAGAGTCGTCCCATTCTTCGGCGTGGCTCGGATATTCGGTTTTTACGAATTCTTCAAACTCCGGCGCGTCCACAAATTCCTCGACGCTGCGCCAATAATCTTTTCCGCTTTTTTCGAGAATCTTATCTCGCAGTAACGCAAAGTTTGTTTTGTTGTCTTTGCTCGGCATTTTATTTTTGATTCCTTAAAATTTCTTCTTCACAAAGAAAGAAAATTTATAGGGATGAAAGGGATGAAGACGATAGACAGGGATAGATACAAAATCATTTTTTAAAATATCCTTTTTATCCCTTCCATCGCTTCCATCCCTGTAAATTTCTTTGTATTGCCTGTAATCATCTGACATCTAAACTTTATCTGTGACAGGTTGAACAACTCGTCAACATCATACTGCTACGAATTTTATAATCCGCTTTTAACTGATTTCTTTCTTCCGCATTTAAGTCCGCCGGATTCCAATCCATATTATAAATTTCTGACTTCGGACGAATAAATTTTTCCGGCTCGCGGTGACACGACAGACACCATTCCATTTGCAAAGTATTTTCCTGATAAACGGCAGCCATATTGTCGATTTCGCCGTGACAGGTCGAACAGCCGACGCCTTTGGCAACGTGAATGCTGTGGTTAAAATAAGCAAATTCGGGAAGGTCGTGAACGCGCTCCCATTCCATCGGTTTATTTTCGCGGAAACTCGCGCGAACCGGCTCTAAATACGGGCTGTCATTCCAGATTTGGCTGTGACAATTCATACAAGTCTGCGTTGGCGGAATTCCGGCTGAGTACGAAGTTTCAACCGCCGTGTGGCAGTAGCGGCAATCAATACCGTCGTCGCCGACGTGGTGTTTATGGCTAAACTGCACGGGTTGCTGCTTTTCTACTCCGCGTCCGGTTAAATATGAAGAACGCGCAATCTGCGTGTAGGCGTAACCGGCAAGTCCGGCTAAAAGCACCGCCGTAATGATACTTATTTTGGCAATATTGTTTGCGCTGCGATGAAATACCTGTGCCATTTGTTGTTCCTTCAGTCCGAAATTTATAATTCGCCCTAGTCCTAGATTCGTCGAAAATCTAAGATTGAAAAAACTAATTAAATTTTTATTATTAAGACCCGCTGTAAAATCTATTTTCGATTTTACAGAATCTTATAAATTCCGCAAATTCTATTACTAAAAATAAATTTTTCGCCGACTTTGTGCAAGTTTTCACTAAATAAGTTTAACTGATAAGACAAATTAAAATTCTCTATTTATGTGAATCAAGAGTAGAAAGCTGAAATTTCTTTGCGAAACTTCGCGTGACCCTTTGCGTTCTTTGCGTTACAGATAGATAGTATCGCAGAGGCGCGCCAAGGTTTACGCAAAGTTTCGCAAAGAAAACTTCTGTTTTCCAAGGTGTTTTTTCTACTCTTGATTGACATTATTTATAAAAAACTAAGTCTCGCTTGTCAGCAGCGCCGCACCGATGGCTGCCGCGTTTTCGCCGAGTTTGCCGCCGACAATACGGGTTGACGCAAACGACGGCGGAAATGAAAGTTCTTTTGCGCGATTGATTATCGCGTCCAAAACCAAGTCGGTAGCTTGCAAGATTTCGCCGCCGACAATGACCATTTCAACATTGAGTAAATTTATAACTTCGGCTACTGCCGTTCCGACATACGAGCCGGTTCTGGCAAGCATCATTTGCGCGAAATCGTCGTGTTTTTGCGCGGCGTCAATCACGTCGGCGATCTTTATTCGTTCTTCGGTCAGGCGATTGAGAGAAGAAGTGTGGTCTTGATGAAAGCGGCTGCGCGTGCGCCGGACGATATTTCTGGCTGAGGCGACATCCTCGAGTCTCATACCTTCGGAATTAAGCGTGATATGACCAAATTCGCCGGCAAAGCCCGACGCGCCGCGCCAGATTTTTCCGTCAAAAACAAAAGCGCCGCCGACGCCTGTTCCCAGCGTCGCATAAAACATACTGCCGCTGCCCCGTCCCGCGCCGAGAATGAATTCACCGTAAGCACCGGCGTTAGCATCGTTTTCAACCGTAATTTTCAGATTTGTCGCGGCTTCAATTTCGCGTAAAAAATCAATTTCTTCATGTTCGGGAATATGAGTCGAAAAGGCGACGCGCTTTGTCTGCTGATTAACGAGTCCCGGCACGGCTATGCCGATGCGTTCAAAACCGCCGAATCTCGCTTTTATTTCGTTAATAAAATCAATTAGTTGAGAGAATGTTTTTTGTTCCTCATCGCAGGAAATTTTGAAAGTGTCCGCGAGAGTTTTATTGTTATCTAAACAGACGGCTTTAAAGCACGAATCGGAAACTTCGACGCCGACGAGCTTTTCCGCATTTTTATTGCTTTCGTCAATCATTTTGAAATTTCAGTTTTGTAACAATTTGGCAGCGAACTAACGAGATTTTAGACCGCTCATCTGAAAACTGTCAAACAACGGCTTCAAATAAACGAAAGCAGAGTGCGGAATCGCAAAATCGTTTGACTGAAAATAATTTGAAAGTTAATCTTTGTTAGTTGTGTTTGGGAAACGGGCGTTTAATTTATGGAACATATATCCGAATTAATAGCCGAATACGGCATTTATGCTGTTTTCGCGCTCTGCACGATTGAAGGCGACATTACTTTGCTTTTATCGGGCGTCATGGCGCACGGCGGCGTTTTCGGAAATTACAGTTTCTTAAAGGTTTTTCTCGCCGGAACGTTGGGCGGTCTGGTCGGCGATAATGTTGGTTATCTGTTCGGGCGATTGTTTCGTACAACCATAAAGGACTACAAATTTTACGAAATGGCGCGTCCGCGCATCGAACGATTGATAGATAAATTCGGCGGTTTCGCCATTATTATTTCCAAATATATCTACGGAATCCGCGCGGCAATGTGTCTGTTTTACGGCATTGCCAAAATGCCTTACCTGCGTTTTCTGGTTCTAGACATTATCAGCTGCTCGATTTGGGCATTGCTGCTGGCGGGCGTCGGCTATTTTTTCAGCGGCGCGATCACCAGTATTATCGGTGATTTCAAACAAATCGGCATCGCGCTTTTCTTTATCGTTCTAGCCGGAGTTATCGTTTTTTATTTGGTCGAGCGTTATTATCTTTCGGAAAAAGTCGAAGACGTTAAGCCGGAAACAATTCATAAAATCGAGGAAAAAATTCACGTCATCGAAGAAAGAGCGCAGGAAAAGCTGCAAGACATCGGCGAAAAACTTCATTTAACAAATGCGCCGAACCGCGATGAAGAAAAAGAAAGGCGAAGAAAAAGAGAAGAGCGAGAAGAGTCTGTGACCAAACAACCTTGAACTTTGAACCTTAAACTTTGAACTAACCTGTTTATGATAATCGAATCTTCCGCTCCGACCAGAGTTGATTTAGCAGGTGGAACAATTGACATTCCGCCGCTTTTTTTGTTTCACGAGGGCGCGGCAACCATTAATTTCGCTATTGATTTGATGGCGCGTTGCCGTATCGAAATGCGCCCTGACGATAAAATTTTTCTCGAATCCGTTGACCGCGGTGTCACGTTTGAATCTTCGCTCGACAAAATCAGCGAACTCGCCTTCGAACCATGTCTCGAACTGCTTGCTAAACTCGTCTACTTTTTCAAACCCGAAGTCGGATTCAATATGATAACCGACTCGGAAGCGCCGGCTGGTGCGGGGCTTGCCGGCTCTTCAACGCTCAACATCGCCTGCATCGGCGCGTTAAATAAACTTGTCGGCAATCGTTACGCGCCCGAAAAATTTATTCAAATTGCCGCTAACGTCGAATGTCGCGTAATAAAAGTTCCGACCGGTTTTCAGGATTATTATTCGGCACAATACGGCGGCGCGGCGGCGATTCATTTTCGCCCCGACGGAATCGAGCGCGAAGCATTAGACGTTAATACAAAAACGCTCGAAGACCGAATTGTAGTTCTCTACACGGGTGAGCCGCGCAACTCCGGCACGAACAATTGGGAAATCACAAAACGCCATATTGACGGCGACAACGAAACTTTTGATATTTTCGAAGGCATTCGCAATACGTCTATAAGTTTGCGCGAAGCGTTATTAAAAAACGATTGGAACGCGGTCGGCGAAATTCTAAAAATCGCGCACCCGCAGCGCAAACGTCTATCTCCGAATATCACCACGCCGTTTATGGATTTGCTGATTGAAAAGGCAGTCGGCAGCGGCGCAATTGCTGCCAAAGTCTGCGGCGCGGGCGGCGGCGGCTGCATCGCTTTTTTTTGCGCAGAAAACCGTAAAGCTGATGTCGAAAAGGCTTTAGCTACCGAACCGGAAGTTGAAGTTTTAAGCTGGAATATCAGCGAAAACGGTTTGATCGTAAAGGAAATTTAATTGCCGAAAAATTATTACCAAAGATACGCCCACTGACATTTGAATAAGCAGAAAGCGAAGAGCAGTGAGCAAACTTAAAAATTTGTTCACTTTTATTTGTTTTACCGTGATGGCGAAAGAATAGAATTTGTATTCGACTCCTGCTGTAATTCGCGGCTGATGCGAGCGGAGATTTACTCGATTCCTTTTTTCTTCATCCAGTTTCGCTGTTTCCATTCAACCTCCGCCTCGTATTTAGTTGACCCTTCGAGTTCTCTCAGCACCGTTTTGTCATTCATCATAAAATCAGCGTAACGAGGAATCTCTCGCTCGTCCAAACCATCCAAGATTGCAATTGCTAAAGCGTTGTTCCACGCTGCGCGATATTGCTGCAAACGTGCGCCGTAAGCGGCAGTCGCCAAACGCGGAGAACCGATGTAGCCTAACCAATTCGGTACTTTGGCTACTTTGAATAGCTCAATCGGATTGTTTGCGGCAACCGGCGGCAGTGTGCGGTAGATAGGATTAACGAGATCTGAACGCAAAAATATCAAACGGCTTGTTTCCTGAAATCCGGCATGCTCGTCCATACCGCCTATTTCCTTCCTTTCCGATTCTGAAAGGTTTAGGTTTGGTGGTGTCAGTTTAAGTTTAGCCAGTTG
>Ga0136617_10000273_pt1 | contig 41485 bp, 41 predicted proteins | sample AntDrymUQ3222106_2_FD_129672 | JGI IMG/M metagenome (GOLD analysis project Ga0136617, IMG submission 129672) | Polar desert sand microbial communities from Dry Valleys, Antarctica - metaG UQ322 (21.06) | ecosystem: Environmental > Terrestrial > Soil > Desert | place: Antarctica: Dry Valley... | reverse complement strand
GAAGAAGTGCACTGGCTGATGCGGCGTCGGTCTCCCTATTTAACGGCGTTGGCTCAATCATCGTAACTCGGTGACGGGCCCCGCAGAACGTTTCCCTCCGCCACTGCGGATACTAGCATAGGCGCCGTGCGGCGCGAAACAGGTAATTTAAGTTGGGCTGCCTAGGGCCGGTCGCGCCCAGATCATTTTCCATTTTCCATTTTCCATTTTCATTGGTCATTTCTTCGTGCGGGCGGTCTTGAGCGAAGAGGTGAAAATTCTGCATAAATCTTTACTCTCTTGCATGATACTAGAGAGTAACTGTGTCCTAAGAGCCGACTGCGTTCGATTATGCGAAGCCAAATGGAACCTTCATTAAGTTCCTTAAGGACGATACGTAACCTATGAACAAAATCGGCGGGGCTTTCCGCGCCTCTCGCTTCGCCGTAGTTCGGGGCTGGAGCAGTTCCAGCTCTCAGGATTTGGCCAGCAATATGTTTTCCCGCAGGCGTTCGTGGCAGTCGAGCGGAGAGGTTTACGATGCGAACAGCAAAGTCGATTAAACGCTCTTCCAGTTCATCCGCGCGGGTTTGAGGGTTTGGACTAAGGACACTATCCACTTGTGAGGCTCACTCCCTATTGTGAGGATCTTGCCCGCCATAATACTCGCGAGCCACAGATTGCCAATGAAAAATGAGAAATGGAAAATGGAAAATGATTTGATCGAACTTGGGGAAAAGCGCTACCCGATCGAAAGTTTCCCTGCTCCGCTTTGCCCTTGCTCAACATTGCTTCGGACTTTCAGCAGCTTATCTAGCATTTCCGCGCACTCGGCGCTGCGGGTGGCAAGCTGGGCGTCCGCCTGCTCGTGAAGATGTTTAAGGCGGTGAAGTTCGTCAGCGACATGCAAAGCAGCAAGGATCGCCACCTTTAGAGAATCAACGGTCAAGGTTCCAGAGGAAATTTCGCGCATGCGGCTGTCTACGAATTCGGCAAGCTGGATGATGTACTCCGTGTCGCCATCGGAGCGGATGTTGTAGGTCTGGTTATAAATCTCGACTCTGATCGTGGGAGTCGTTGTAGTAGTGTCCATACTGCTTTTACCGAGCGTTTGGCCGATTCCGGCGGTCATCTGAGTTCCTCCGCCAGTTCTGGATCCAGAGCCGCAACCGCGTCCAACATTGCCTCCACCTTCATGCGTATCATATCGCGTTCGGCTAATAGCTGTTCGACCTGTCTTTCAAGCCGCTCGGTTTCCTTGGGTGCACCCATTCCGCGGCGCGCAAGCGAAAGCTCCTTTTCCAGAGTTTCCTTCTCTTGCCGAAGCGTTTTGGTGAGTTCGATGGTGCGATAGATCTTGTCTTCGAGGTGCGAGAACTTTTCCAATCCAGATAAACCGACCATAAGTATCTCCCAGACCAACCTAGCTCAAGCAAAGTTGATTATGCGGCTTCGTGCTTGCAAGCGCAAGACTCATGTTGCAGTTGAAGACGATTTATTTCCTTAATGCAGTTGCGCACTATACTGGCGAAGCAGCGAATCAATCAAACTGCACTGGCGCCCTTCAACTTCTTCGTCGCGCAAGGTCCGCTCGTCTGAGCGATACTCGATTCTAAGAGTCACCGCGCGCTTGTCTTCCGGTATGTTCGCCCCTTCGTACGTCCCGACAAGGTGGGCGCCGCGGCAATCATCAACTTGTTGTTCTTCTATGGTATTCAGCAGCTCCTCCAGAGTGATTTGGCGATCAACCAGGATAGTGACATCGCGTACGACGGAGGGATAACGAGGTAACGGTATGTATTGGACGGGAAGCTCTTCCGCAGCTAGCAGCCTGGTGAGATCAAGCTCGGCGACATAAACAGACTGGCGAAACTTAAAAGCATCAGACACCGTCTGCGCCAGTCTGCCGAGGGACCCGATGGGTGTCTCATCAGCCAACAATATCCTTGCCGACTGGCCTTCACGTAAATGTTTCACCTCGGCTTTTGTGAACCGCAGCGGTCCACGCTTCATCGCCGCGACGGCCGCTTCCAGAGACCCTTTAAGGTCAAAAAAATCCGTTTCTCGCAACGCTTGTGCCCGGTTTTCTTCCCCAGCACCGCCAGTGGCAATTAAGGCAAGTGCCTCGCGTTCGCTTGGTAGTTCACCAGACTGCGGTTTTGCAAAAATCCGCCCAGTTTCAAACAAACGTACGCTGCGGACGCCGTGGTTGAAATTGTTTCGGAGGGAATTTAGTAGACCCGGAATCAACGTCGGACGCATCCGGATCTCGTTTTCAATAATGGGGTTTTTAAGCGTGATAAAAGCGCGCTCAGCATCCAGGGTATTGAATTCCGGTATCATCCCAAATTGATTGTCATGGGCCACCTCGATAAAACTTAAATTGATTGCCTCGTCGAAGCCCAGGGCCTGGAGCATTCGCCGCAACTTACGGGTTTTCAGCTCCTTCGGTTGATGCTCCCCTGACTGGTTCGATGGAGGGAGTTCGGAGCCGATCTTGTCGTAGCCGAAGTGCCTGGCAATTTCTTCGACCAGGTCCTCTTGGCGCTCGATATCAATCCGCCAGGAAGGTGGAACACACTTCCATAAAGCGGGCGATTCTTCGGTGTGGGCTATTCCGAGGCCGGTGAAAATACGCTGCATTTCGGTTTCGGCAACGCGAAGCGAGGTCAAACTCTCCACTCGAGCAGGACAAAAATCGATGCTCCGCGCCCGCAAAGGACTTGGATACACATCGATTGCATCCTTCGTCGCAACGCCGCCGGCGATTTCGCAGATCAGCTCGACACACCGGCTTTGCGCGCCCAAGACGTTGTCACAATCCGCGCCGCGCTCGAACCTTCGCGACGCTTCTGTATCCATGCCGAGCTTTCTTGCAGTCTGACGCACCGTCTCGGGATTAAAGTAGGCGCTTTCAATCAAGACGTCGGTTGTTTGAATGGAGATTTCTGAGTCTTCGCCACCCATTATCCCAGCCAGTGCAACTGGCCGCTCGGCATCTGCAATCACCAGCATGTTGGCGTCGAGCGCGCGCTCCACACCGTCAAGCGTCTTCAACTTTTCACTCGCGGTTGCCCGTCTGATGACGATTCGTTGTTCGCTCAGCTTTGCGAAGTCAAAGGCGTGAAGCGGTTGGCCCAGTTCGTGCAGCACGTAATTCGTGATGTCGGCGACATTGTTGATCGGTCTCTGCCCAATCTCTTCTAGGCGTTTCGCCAACCAAGCCGGGGATTGGACAATCTTTACACCGCGAACCAGTCGGGCAGCGTAACGCGGGCAGAGATCGGTATCACGGATTTCCACTGACGTCAGCTCGGTGGCGTGGCCTTGAACTCTGGTAGGTTTACTGGACGGCGGACGAACCCTTCCTGACTCGATGACCGCAACTTCGCGAGCAATCCCAACATGGGAGAGACAGTCCGGACGGTTCGAAGGAACTTCGACGTCAAGAAGAGCGTCGCCGTCCTTCTCTGCTACGGCGTCGATCGCCAACCCGACCATGGTCAACCGCTCCCGCAACTCCAGCGGGGTCAGGCGGGTCCCGGTCAGTTCCCGTAGCCAGTTGTAGCTGATAAGCATTCGTGCGGTAAATGGTAAATGGTGAAGAGTAAATGGTGAAAAGCAATCTCTTTCTATTCACTATTTACCATTGATCATTTACCCTCTAATCAAACTGTTCCAGGAATCGAACGTCGTTTTCGAACAACAAGCGGATGTCGTCGAGCTCATACATCAGTCCCACCATGCGGTCGATACCAAAGCCAAAAGCGAACCCAGAAAACTCATCAGGATTCACCCCAGCGGCGCGGAGTACGTTCGGATGGACCATTCCCGATCCACCTAACTCGATCCAGCCGGAATTCTTGCAGATACGACACCCTGAACCGCCGCACTTGAAACAACTAAAATCAAACTCAGCGCTTGGTTCCGTAAACGGGAAGTATGAGGGTCGAAAACGCGTGACCGTCTTGGATCCAAACATGCGCCGCAGAAGCTCAGCCACGGTACCCTTCAGGTGCGCCATGGTAACGCCGCGATCCACGCACAGGCCTTCTACCTGAAAAAACATCGGATTGTGCGTCGGATCCGGAGTGTCGCGGCGAAAAACACGGCCGGGCGCGATCATTCGCACTGGGGCTCCGCGTCGCTGCATTGCGTGTATTTGGACCGTTGAGGTTTGGGAACGCAGAGCCAGCCCGTCAGTTGTGTAGAAAGTGTCTTGAGAGGCCCGCGCAGGATGGTTCCGTGGAATATTCAGGGCATCGAAGTTGTAGAAGTCGGTTTCAATCTCCCGATCATCCTCAATCGCGTAACCCAGGGCCACGAAGATATCTTCAAGGCGTTCGCGCAGGAGGGTGATTGGATGGAGGTGCCCGCGCCGAGGGCGTCGACCGGGCAGAGTTACGTCAATGCTTTCGCGTTTAGCGCGGGCCGACTGAATGTGATCCTTCAGTTTCGTTTCGGCCTGCTCGAGGGCCGATACGATTTCAGCTTCCCGGCTATGGACCAGTTGGCCAAAGGCGGCGCGTCCGTCCGCCGCTACCCGGCCGATGCTTTTCTTGCAGTTGGCAAGCGCGCTCTTCTTGCCCACATGTCGCGTTCTCAGCTCTGCCAGAGCACGCTGCTCGGACTCCGCCCGGTCGAGGGTGAGCCCCTGCACGGCCGCAGATTGACCGGTAAAGCGGGCAAAGCGTTCGAACTCACGCTCGAACGCTTTGCTTGCAGCTTCAACCTGGGTCGTTGGATCTCCCTGGCTTTGACTTTCGGCCATTAGCAAATGGGTGCGCTGTTTCAGGCAGCCGTTTTTTGTCGCAGTTCACCATCCAGAGCGTTCTTCGCTTGCATGGCCACTTCTGTAAAAGCGTCCGGCGTATTGGCGGCCAGATCGGCAAGCACCTTTCGGTCCAGCTCGATACCAGCGAGTTTCAGGCCGTGCATTAACTGTGAATAATTCAGTCCGTTAAGACGCGCGGCGGCGCCAATTCGCACGATCCAGAGACTACGAAAATCACGCTTCTTCAGCTTTCTTCCGGTATATGCAAAATTTAACCCGCGCTCGACTGACTCTTTCGCCGAACGGTAAAGCTTTGATTTGGTTCCGCGATAACCTTTCGCGAGCTTTAATATTTTCTTCCGCTTTTCAAGGCGTTTATTTCCACGTTTTGCTCGAGGCATAGTTCAATCTCCCTTCTATAAAGAGAAACGGCGACGGGATGGCACGGAGACCCGGGGAACATGAAATTTGGCATCCTAGCCCTGTCGCCCAGTCTCCCTGTCGCTCGCTCTTCATCCTTCCGCCTTCAGCCTTCATTCTCCAGCATTAGCCGCGCCCGTAAGGCAGCATCGCTTCCACCCGCTCTTGATCTGACTTCGACACCAACGCGTCAATATCCAGCAGGCGCTTACGCTTATTACTCTTTTTCGTCAGGATGTGGCGAGCATGTGAATGCCCGCGCTTAATCTTCCCAGTCGCAGTAATTCGGAAGCGCTTGGCCGCCCCCTTGTGTGTTTTTAGTTTTGGCATGATTAACCGTTCTCCATTTCAATTGCCAATTGCCAATTTCCGACCGGCTTCGCGATAACACAAATAAGCAATCGGCAGTTGGCAATCAAAAATCTACTGCCCACTGCCTTCCGGCTTCGCACTACTACCTTCCGGCTTCGCACTACTACCTTCCGGCTTCGCACTACTACCTTCCGGCTTCGCACTATTGCCTTCCGGCTTCGCACTATTGCCTTCTGGCTTCGCACTACTACTGCCTTCTGGCTTCGCATGACTGCCTTCAGGCTTCGGCTTGCCGCCTTCTGGCAGCTGTCTGCTGCCTTCCGCTGATGCGGGTCGTTCGGGCTTGCTTGCACCCTTATGTCGCTTGGGACCGAAGATGATGAACATCTGATTGCCTTCCATCCGCGGCCTGGCTTCCACTTCACCGAGGTCTTTTAGATCGCCCTCCAGTTTAGCAAGTATTCGGGAGCCGAGTTCGCGATGCGTCATCTCTCGGCCCCGGAACCAGATGGTGGCTTTCACCTTGTCACCTTCCTGCAGCCACTCCCGTGCGTGCTTCATACGGTAATCGTAATCGTGGTCGTCTGTACCGGGCCGAAACTTAACTTCCTTGACTACAATCGTCACCTGCTTCTTCTTCGCCTCGTTTGCCTTCTTCTTGGCCTCGTACTGATACTTTCCGAAGTCAATTATCCGGCAAACCGGCGGGTCGGCTGTTGGCGCCACCTCAACCAGATCCAATCCCTTTTCCTTTGCCGCGCGGATGGCATCGCGCACGTCCATTACCCCGAGCTGTTCACCTTCATCACCGATTACGCGCACCTGCGGAACCCGGATTCGGTCATTGATACGCGCAATCGGCATGCGACGATTGTCAGGTCGCTGTCCACGACCTCGAAAGCCTGTAGCTATACTTCACCTCCTCGATTGATGTCCAAAGTCCAAAGTCCAATGTCCAACGCCTTTTTAGAGCTCTGGCACTTTGGACTAACTGTTTACCAGCGCCCGCTCTGCGACAAGCCTGCGGGCCATCTCACTAAAATCTGAGAGCGACATCGCGCCGATGTCTCCCTTTGAACGTTCGCGAACCGCCACCTGGTTCTGCGCCAACTCTCGATCACCCAGCACCAGCATGAACGGAACCTTCTGCATTTGTGCGTCGCGAATCTTTGCTCCGATCTTTTCCCCGCGCAAGTTTGACTCAACACGAAAACCAGCAGCGCGCAACTCCTTCGCAACTCTCCCGGCGTACTCGTTGATGCGATCAGTGATAGGCAGAACTGCCACCTGCACCGGCGCCAGCCACAACGGAAAGGCGCCGGCATAGTGCTCGATGAGCACGCCAAAGAAGCGTTCGATAGAACCGAACAGCGCGCGGTGAACCATCACCGGGCGATGAGGCTTGTTGTCCTCGCCTATATACTCAAGCTCGAAGCGCTGCGGCAAATTGAAATCCCACTGGACCGTCCCCAGTTGCCATAAGCGGCCGATCGCGTCTTCGACCTTGAAGTCTATTTTCGGGCCATAGAAGGCCGCTTCGCCTTCGATACGTTCGTACTTGATCTCCCGGCCCTCGAGTCCCTCGGCCAGAGCTGCTTCCGCAGCCTCCCATTCTTCTTCCGCACCCAGCCACTTCTTACCAGTTTCGTTACCCTTTACCGACAACTCAAACTTTATTTTGTCGAACCCAAAAGTCTTCAGCACCTGGTGCGCAAAATCCACGCAGTCATCTATTTCTCTGCGGACTTGTTCGGGTGTACAGAAAAGATGCGCATCATCGACGGTAAATCCGCGAACGCGCATCAGGCCGTGCAGCGTGCCTGACAATTCGGCGCGGTACACCGTGCCCATTTCCCCATATCGCTGAGGCAGGTCGCGATAGGAGCGCGGTTGCGATTTATAGATGGCGATGTGCATCGGGCAGTTCATCGGCTTGAGTCGAAACTCAGCTTCTTCGATGGTGGTCGGAGCAAACATCGAGTCAGCATAATTCTCTTCGTGCCCGCTTATCTGCCACAGCTCTCGCTTTGCAATGTGTGGCGTATAGACAATGCTGTAGTTGCGCTTAATCATCTCCTCGCGCAGGTAGTCTTCCATCTGCTGCCGAATGACTCCGCCTTTGGGATGCCAGAAGATGAGGCCTTGTCCGTACTGTTCCTGAATAGAAAAGAGGTCCAGTTCGCGTCCCAAACGACGATGATCGCGCTTTTCTGCTTCTTCTCGCTGCTTGAGCCAGGCTTCCAACTCGGCGGGGGTAAAGAATGCCGTCCCGTAGATGCGCTGCATCTGAGGCTGTGTGGCATCGCCCATCCAGTAAGCGCCGGCGAGGGAGAGCAACTTGAAAGCGCGTAACTTGTTGGTGTTCGGCACGTGGGGTCCGAGACAAAAGTCGAGGAAAGGAGAACCGTCAATGTAGTAGACACTGACGGTGTCGCTGCCCTTGTCAGCGATTAGGGCGCACTTCAAAGGTTCATCACGTTCCTGAAAAATACGAATGGCCTCAGTCTTCGCAATCTCATCGCGGCGATACTGCAGATTGCGTTTGGCAATATCACGCATCCTCTTCTCAATGATCGGGAGCTCAGCTTCTGTGAGAGCCCGCGGGGTGATCACATCGTAAAAGAAGCCGTAGCGTGGATCGTCCAGCAATGCCGGCCCGATCCCGAGCTTCGTCCCGGGAAACAGATCCAGTACGGCAGCTGCGAGCAGGTGCGCCGTCGAATGGCGCAGCACGTCCAGACCCTCCCTGGTTTCCGGCAGGACCGGCTCGATCTGAATTGCTTCGCCGTTCTGAGAGCTGAGCGTGAAAGCGAGATCCACCTCACGGCCGTTTACACGCGCCGCAAGCGCCTGTTTGGCCGCGTCGCGGTCGAGACGTTTGAGCGCCTCGCCCACCGTCACCGGGCCAGGAATCTGCGCTCCCGCGCCGTCCTTTAATTTTACGTTAATCTCGCTCATGCCGGTGTCTTGAATCAAATCGGCAACTGTAAAAAAAAGAAACGGGAAGACCCGGAAAGGTTCCTCCGTTCACAATCCCATCGGGAAGCGACGAGCATCGCTTCCTTACACAATTCACGATTCAATATTTGCAAACTTCCAGATCGGTTCCGATAGGAGCGCCTTCGTCTCAAGCAGCTTAGTAGCGGCCGTAGAAAGTAAGGAATCGAGACAACGTTCGATCCTGACGAAGGTCTTCCGGAGCGTCCTATCAAAAATTGAAACTTAGCAGGCGGGGACAAAAGTCCCGATTACCCGCCGCAACAATTGTTTCCGAAACGTCGAGGTAGTCCTTTGTCGTTCCTGAAGCCTCAAAACCTAACCGAAGCAGCCGGATATGTCAATTCCACCGCCATCCGATCCTCAACCTGTGCGTCACTAGCCGTAAACTTCACTGTGTCAGCAAGTAGATTCCTGGTCGTCTACTAGTGGCGCATGACATTCCCACCACCCATCCGAAGGCGGGACCGCCTTGAGCCGCAACCGCCCTTGGCCTTCTCAGGGGCGCACCGTGTTGTTCGGTGCCTCGATGACCGGAACTAGCACTACCGAATGTCCTGAAGACGCATCTGGCCCGTGATGATGCTCAGATTATCCAGCGGGGCGGTTTTCACTAGGAAACACGTAAAATGACCCTCACAACTTGACTGTGCCGTCGACCGGTCTTCGAACGCGAGCCAGTTAAAGCCCACTTTCCATTTTGCTGAGCGTTGCACCCCTAATCCAATGTAAAGTTCTGCTGTTTAATGTATGTTAAACGTGACCGGGGCCTAAGACCCCCCACTCGACACTTCGCCTACCTGTACCTAAGCTTTCTATTCAGCCTGCCTCAAGATTTACTCACAAAGGTCCACACGACTATCGGTCACAAGCGGTCAGGCAGGGACCTCTTAGGATTCGCTAAGTCTTTGAGAATATGGCGGCTAGATAATGATAGGACAAAAGAGCGAATCAAGTCAGACCGTGATGGTCGTTGAAGATGATCTGATTATTTCGGCTTTGCTCAAACACATGCTCGCGCGGCGTGGGTTTGAAGTTCATCTAGCATCGGATGGGCGGCAAGCTTCGGCGATGGTTGAAGAACTTACCGCGCCGCCCGGACTCGTGATGCTCGACGTGATGCTACCGTTTGTGGACGGATTCGATCTCATTACCTTGATTCGCAACAAGCAGGAGTGGAAGGACGTGCCAATCATCATGCTTACATCGAAGGCGGCAGGAGCAAAACATCGTACGCGCGCTCGATGCCGGCGCGACCGACTATGTCGTCAAGCCGTTTCAGCCAGAAGAACTGATGGCGCGCGTGCGTCGCCTCGTCAAGTAACACCCGACTACAGTGAGATCTTCGGATGCTTACCCTGAACACAATCTCTCAGCGATTCGTCATTGCGCTAATTCTCGCGTTAGGCGCGAATCATGTCGCCGCACAAGAAGGCGTACCCACTTCGCTAGCGAGTCCGTCGCCGGCGACGCAAACCATGATCGCAAGCGACGATCTTCACACGACGGAGCGCCAGGCGCGGGAAAGTCTGAATGAAGAGCAAATAGCAAGCGAACGCAAATCGGAGACAGCGCGCCCCGCAAGCGAAAGGCTCGAAGTCGAAGCCGGATACTCGTACGACTATTTGACGAATGGCTTCGCTCCGTGGCAGAGCGCGCATCTGTTCGTCGGTAAAAGATTCGAGTCGCGGCAATCGCTCTACGGCGTTTACCGCGAGACTCTGCGCATTCGCCAACGCGACCGCGAAGGACAAATTGGTTTCTATCAACCTCTCGATCGTCGTTGGGCTGTGTTGTTGGAAGCGAATGCGAGTCCAACGCACCGCATTCTGCCGAAATGGTCGGCGCTCGCGCAAATCGAACGGCAATTCGGCAAGGGCTGGGTGGTGAGCGCGGGCTATCGTCGCACGGCCTACAACACGGCGCAGGTAAACACGGGCGTCTTCACAGTTGAGCGTTACTTCTCGCGCTATCGCGCGGCCTACACGCTGTATGTGAGCGGACTCGAAGGCGCGGGAACCTCCGCGAGTCATCGCGGACAATTAAATTATTATTACGGCGAGCAGAGCAGCACGCTCGGGGTGAGCTTTGCGGCGGGACGCGAACTTGAGAACCTGGGAACACGCATTTTGCGGACCGGCGTGCAGAGCTTTGCCGTGCAGGGTCGGCACTGGGTCAATTCACGTTGGGGCATGAATTACGACGCTACCCTTCATCGTCAAGGCGACATCCTCGCTCAAGTCATCGCGGAAAGGGGGCTGGCGACGTGACACTGCAAGACCTGATCGTCGCATCTCAGGTCCTTTTTCTGCTTTATTTCATCGGCATCAACAGCGGCTATCTGGTGTTGAGTGTCGCCGCCTTTTTGACTCTGCCGCGCCACATGCGTCGTCAGGCTTTGCACCACGCGCTGCCTTCGGCACACACGAGCTTCGAGCCGCCAATCTCGCTCATCGTTACCGCCTATAACGAAGAAGCCCTGATCGTTTCGGCCGTCCGTTCGCTTCTGCAACTCGATTATTCGGAGTTTGAAATTCTCGTCGTCAACGATGGCTCGACAGACCAAACGCTCGAAGTCTTTAAAAAAGAGTTTCAGCTCGTGCCATTCCCCGAAGCCTTTCGCTTACGCGTGCCGCACGCGCGAGTAGCGGCCGTTTATCAATCAACCCTCTATTCCGAACTGCGCGTTATCGATAAAGAGAACGCCGGCGGCAAAGCGGATGCGATCAATGCCGGAATTAACGGCGCGCGCTTTCCACTCTTTTGCCCGCTCGACGCCGACACGATTTTGCAGCGCGACAGCTTAAAATTGATGGCGCAACCGTTTCTCGAAGACCGGCGCACCATCGCCGGCGGCGGCACAGTTCGCATCGCTAATGGATGTGAAGTCTCAAGCGGTTTTTTAACGCACGTCGGAGTTCCCACAAACTTCCTTGCGCTTTTTCAAATCATCGAATACCTGCGGTCGTTTCTCGTGGCCCGCGTCGGCTTTTCGGCGATGAACGCGCTGCCGCTGGTTTCGGGCGCGTTCGGGCTGTTTCACAAAGACTCGGTCATCGCCGTCGGCGGCTACCGCCAGGACGCTCTGGGCGAAGATATGGAGCTTGTGATGCGTCTGCATCGTCACTTTCGGCTTCAGGGAAAACCCTATCGCATCAAGTCTGTTGCCGACGCCACGTGTTGGACGGAGGCTCCCGAATCAAGGCGCGTGCTGAAGAGCCAGCGCGTGCGCTGGCAGCGCGGCTTGATGCAAAGCGTTATGATCAACCGCGAACTTCTGTTTCACCCTCGCAGCGGTTGGCTCGGCTGGTTTGCGATTCCGTTCGTCTTCTTCTTTGAAGGTCTGGGCGGACTCGTCGAAGTCGTAGGACTGCTATTTATCATCGCGACGATGGCGCTCGGACTCATCTCTTGGCAAGCCTTCCTTGCTTTCATGCTAGTCGCCATAGGGTTGGGCCTTTTGCTTTCGACGACGCGCTGCTGCTTGAAGAAATGACTTTTCACACCTATCCGAAAACCAAAGATCTCTTGCTGCTTTTCGCCGCAATCGTCCTTGAAAACTTTGGTTACCGCCAATTGAATGCTTTGTGGCGCGTCATCGGACTTTACAAGTGGATAATCAAGAGCCGGCCGAGTTGGGGCCAGATGACGCGCACCGCTTCGTGGAATAGAGAATCAGTCAAGGCCGTCGCCCCTACCAGCGTGGCAAGCCATAAAGCGGGGGTTTCTTAGTGATGGCTCAGCCGCAGAAAATGTCGGAAGGGGCGGGCGGGCGCGTCCTGATCGCCGAAGATAATCTCGTCAACCAGAAGGTGATACTCACCCATGTCCAGAATTTGGGCTATCAGGCAGACGTAGTGGCAAACGGGGCGGACGCTCTTGAAGCGCTTGCGCGCGCGCCCTACGCTCTTGTCTTGATGGATTGTCAGATGGCCTGTGATGGACGGGCTTACGCTGACCGACGAAATCCGCCGCCGAGAAGGCGGTCAGCGTCACACGCCGATCATCGCAGTCACCGCCAACGGCAACCGGGAGCAGTGCCTCATGGCCGGTATGGACGACTACCTTGCGAAGCCAGTCCGAAAGCAGGAACTCGCAGATGCGATCGCACGCTGTTTGAATATGAGTCTTTTGCCGGTCTGTGTTTTATCCAGCCCAAGGCCAAAAAGCGGCGCTCAAACCGGACGAGATGCCTACCCTCCGACAGAAGACGAAGAGTTGAACCGCGCTGCGAAAGGTGAGGACGCTGACGCCTTCAGTGACGCGCCGATCTCCGAGCGTCTCGCGCAACTACGTGAGGAATGTGGGGCGGAGATAGTCGCGGGATTTATCGAAATGTTTGTAAGGGATACGGCGGAGCGCTTGACACGTCTCCATGGTTTAGCGACGCAACAAGACTCAAACGCCGTTGAACGCGAAGCGCACAGTCTCAAGGGAAGTTGCGCCAACCTCGGTGTCGAGCGCATGGCTGCCGTCTGCCAGCAACTCGAAGCCGAAGCCGAGGCAGGTTCACTTGCAAGCACAAAGGAATTTCTAAAACGGCTTGACTTCGAATTTGAACGCCTTAAGCCCCTGCTCTTCTCGCGGACAGAGATCCTGAGAAGATATCGATAGCCGCGTTCACCTATCGGAAAATGGCGGGACGCTGCGTTTCTCAGATCTACGCGCCTGCGTTCGCTTCGTGTACCTTGGCCGTCTGGTAGGTGCCGGGTACGGTGCGGGCTGAAATGGCTAGACGATTCCAAGCGTTGATCGTGGCCACGGCGAAAGTCAGGTCCGAAATTTCTTTCTCACTGAAGTGTGAGCATACTTCTTCATATGCCGTATCGGGTACGTGGCCATTGGTGATCAGAGTAACGCTGTTCTCCGCTCACGCGCAGATCCTTCCAGTGCATATCAAGACAGTAGGTGCATCCGTTGATCTGAGAGGCCCGCAGTTTAATCAGATGAAGCAGGGATTCATCGAGTCCACATTCATGAAGATACTGCTCCAGGGTTCCGGAGTTCGCGCGGACTTGCGGGTCGGGTACAGCGCCAGCAGAAGCGCTTCCGCGGGTGCGGAAAACACCGAGTAATCCATCGGAGACGAGTCGCCTCCCGGAATCAATTATTATAGATTTGGTCTCAGCACAAGAGCCACTTTTCGACAACACTTGCAGACCGCTTTACAATCGGATATGACGACACGAAACACTCCATTCATTATGCTCGACGATAAGAATCCTGCCCCTCCGCTGTACCGGCAGATTTACGAAGGGATTCGCCGCGCTATTTTATGCGGCGAATTCAACCACGGAATGCAGTTGCCGGCGACTCGTCTGCTGGCAAAGCAGTTAGACGTTTCGCGAATGACCGTCGTGAATGCTTACGAACAGCTTCTCGCGGAAGGCTACATCGAAGGGAAGACAGGCGCGGGAACTTACGTCGCAGCGACGCTGCCGGAAAAGATGCTGCGAGTTGATCAAGACAAGTCACTCCAACACGGAGAATCAGCCAAGCCGCGCAATCAGATTCTCTCTCGACGCGGAAAATGGCTGGCTTCCACCAGTGTATCAACGCTCCGGGTGCAGGCTGACACCGACCGCTACGCGTTTCAGAATGGCCTGCCCGCCCTTGATGAATTTCCTTTCAAGGTGTGGTCGCAACTGGCGTCGCGCCGGTTGCGTAACCCACCGCGAGAACTGCTCAGTTACGGCGATCCGGCCGGCTACCTGCCGCTGCGCGAGACAATCGCCGCGCATTTGAAATCCGCGAGGGCCGTTCATTGTGACGCTGATCAAGTAATCATCGTCGCTGGCTCGCAACAGGCGCTTGATTTGACAGCGCGCATCCTGCTCGACCCCGGCGACGTGGCTTGGGTCGAAGACCCGTGCTATCCCGGAGCGCATAACGCGCTACTCGCAGCGGGAGCGAAAGTCGTCCCGGTGTCGGTTGATGAGGACGGATTTGATTTAGCCAATGCTTTGCGACAGAGCAAGCAAGCACGTCTCGTTTACGTTACGCCATCACATCAATTCCCGCTCGGCGTCACGATGAGTTTGTCTCGTCGCTTGGCGCTGCTCGAATGGGCTGAGCGCTCTGGCGCTTTTGTGATTGAAGACGACTACAACAGCGAATACAGATACTCGGGGCACCCGCTCGCATCTCTGCAAGGACTCGATAAAGACGGCAGAGTGATTTACGTCGGCACGTTCAGCAAAACGATTTTTCCCTCGTTGCGTTTGGGCTGCATCGTTGCTCCTAAAGATTTGACGGGTGCTTTCGTCGCCGCACGGGCACTCGTTGACAGGCATTCGCCTTCGCTCGACCAGGCGATACTCGCAGACTTCATCAACGAAGGACACTTCTCGCGTCACCTACGCAGGATGCGCGCGTTGTACGCCGAGCGACAGCAAGTTTTGGTCGAAGCGGCAGAACGGGATTTACAGGGTCTGCTGGAGGTTGCGCCGGCAGCAGCAGGAATGCACCTGGTCGGTTGGTTGCCGGAGAAAACAAGCGACAAAGCGGCATCCGCAAAGGCTGCTCGCTACGGTGTGGAAGGTTCACCACTCTCTGCGTACAGCACGAACCTTCTGCCACGCGGCGGCTTAGTTCTCGGTTACACGGCGGTGAACGCGAGAGAAATCAAAGACGGAGTACGGCGGTTGGCTCAAGCCCTGTCGTGACGTAAATGGTCACTGTTAATTCTTGGAGGTTCATGAACAAAATCACCGTCAACATAGTGACGGTTCGTTGATTCAGGGAAGGGCGGCAACCTTGACAATGACGTCGCTGAGTTATATATACCTACTGGTAGGTATTTGGCGAACCTAATCGTATGACTGGGACACGCAATCACATTATGGACATAGCACGAAGCCAGTTCTTCAAGACGGGCTACGCCGGTACATCGATCAACTCCATTGTTGACGCGACGAAGTTCACTAAACCCACCGTATATTATCACTTCAAGAATAAGGCTGAACTCTTTGCCTCGCTGGTGAACGATGCCTATGACCGCTGTTTTGAACATCGCCAGAATGCCGTTGACCCCCACCTTCCGGCCTCCGAGCAGCTCTACCAGGTAATCGCCGCTGACTTCGCTTTCTGCCTGGCAACACCGGATCTGGTTCGCTTTGTCGTGGCGCTTACCTTCGCGCTCCCGGAAGATCACTCCATCGACCTCACTGCGATTCATAGTCGGGACCATGAGTCCTTCCGCGCACTTATTGAACGCGGGATGAGCACCGGCGAATTCGATTGTGTGAACGCCGGAGACGCGGCGATAGCAATTCAAGGGCTCATCGCGATTAACATCATGTCCTATTTGAAGATGGGGCACCGGCCCGAGTTTCTTTCCTCCGAACGAGCGCGTGATGTCGCCAATATTTTACTTCAGGGAATTGCTTGGAAAGGAAAAAGAAAGCGCCATAAGAAAGGTGGAGTGTAGACTCTGATGAATAGGAAGATCTGGAAGCAGTTTACGCCCTTCTACTTTTACACGCTCCTCGCCTCGGGTTTGGGCGTGGCGGCAATGATCAGCGAAACGCGCTCTCTGACCAGCATTTTATTTCTGTGTCTCACCGGCGTCCTCACCTGGGGCCTAATCGAGTATTGGCTACATCGGTTGGTTTTTCACTTTGATGCGCAAGGTGAAAAGGGTCGCAAATTTGTTTATGCAATGCATCTCTCCCATCATGCGAACCCGAAGACTATGGACGATCTTTTCGCGCGTTTGCGGCTAAGCTTGCCGTTGGCGCTTTGTTATTGCTCGCTAGCATGGGCACTAATGAGAAGTTGGCAGGCGACGGTTTACCTATTCATAGGTCTCACAGCAGGCTACTTCAGCTACGAATTCTTGCATTATCAAGCGCATCATCGAGCGCCCAGTTTACGCTTGTTTCGGTATCTGAAGAAGTATCATCTGCTACACCATCACCAGACTTCCGCGCTGCGGTTTGGTGTGACCTCACCGGTGTTTGACTACCTCTTCGGAACTTTCAATCAATCCCACCCAAACCGAACTATAAAGTAAGGTAGTGCTTCATTAAATTCCAACAGGGGGAGGACAAGAGCGCTTGCACACAGCTGGCAAACGCCAACATAGCCGGCTTCTTCGACAGGACCTTCCAGTTTGGATTCCGTTTCGGTAGATTCTTTCGAATCCCGAAAGTTGTTTAACAGATCCTGGAGGTTGTGACTTCGCGGCTCTATATCTTGAGTCGGAAGGCTTCAAGGCTTCGGCTTGCCCGTCATGGGAACGAACCGCACGGGGATCGTGCGCAGCTCAACCACGCCCGCCTTGTTCCGCGTGATTATTACCATCTCCTGGAAAGCAGAGCCGACTGGAATTACCATTTTGCCGTTCACCGCCAGTTGCTCGACGAGCTTCGGCGGAACGTGGTCAGGCGCTGCGGTAACGACGATGGCGTCAAACGGGGCGTGTTCCTGCCAACCTTCGTAACCGTTCCCAGTCTTTACTTCCACATTCTTATAATCCAGCTCGTGAAGCAAGTTGCGTGCGCCCTCGGCCAGCTCCGGAATGATCTCAATCGTGTAAACCTGCTTCGCCAGTTCAGCCAGCACAGCCGCCTGGTATCCCGAGCCTGTGCCGATTTCCAGGACCCTTTCGCCGGGCGCCACCTCGGCAGCCTGGGTCATATAACCGACGATAAAAGGCTGCGAGATCGTCTGATCCTGACCAATAGGGAGCGGCTGGTTTTGGTAGGCGAGGTGCCGGTATGACTGCGGGACAAACTTATGTCGAGGAACTTTCAGCAATGCATCCAGGACCGTCAGGCTGGCGATTCCCTGCCATTTGAGCTGCTCGACCAGGTTCCGTCTTTGCTTTGCGATTTCCTTAGCGGCCTCTTGTTCAGCTCTGCTTTGCTCAGAAGGCAATTGAGGGGTGCATGAATACAGGGAAAAGAGCAGAAGAAGAACTATTGGCCCCATGACCTGATTGATCACAATTCCCCCTTCCGGAAATTCCCGAACGATCGTCCGTCCATGTGCCTCCACCATTTTTTCAGGTTTCCAGTCGCACATATCAAAATACTCACGTGTTTAATTCTGGACAGAAACTGATCACACCTTTTTTTTGGGCTCTGAACACTCTCAGCTCGATTATTTTTAACGCTCACGAAACTTATTCTTAACTTCGTTTCAAACTTGCCAGAATAGAGTGTCGGCGATTATACAAAAATAGACGGATTCGCGAGTGCTGATATGTTCACATTGCCCTGGTGACGCCAGGTTATCGGCCTGCCCTACTCTTCCAGCGCCAATACAAGAAACCCCACTGAATTTCCACATGATCAGAACTGAGCACCACTCTGCTTCCATAGCCGCGCAAGAAACACCGGGAGCAAAACGGTTGCCAGTTCTAGCAGCCTTTTGCGCTCAGGCTGACGATGAGGGACGATGAGGCCAGGAGGCAGTATGTTAAGATGTCGCGCGCTGCATGGCCATCCTCTGGTATTCAAAAACACTGAGTATTCCTGCGTCATTACCGACCGCAAGGGCCGCGCTTATGCACGCCAACGCTTCCACAGGGTCTACTCTTGAATCTTTAATTGGACCCTTTGGTGATTCCGGGCGCTACGCTGTTTCATCGAGTGTGTCGGACCTCAGTTTCAGGTGCAAGGCCACCAGTTTCAGAATTGGTGTTCCAATGAGAAAGTTCCGCACCATCACCGCTCCCTTATACTTGCTTTTGCTATGCGCTGGGTACTGCATCGCACAGACGGCGGCCCCGGACTCATCGGCATCGATTTCCGGCCGAGTAACAATCGGTGGGAAAGGGGCTGCCGGAATAACCGTCGCAGCGACGGTAAGCAACCCCTCAGGATATGATCGGACCGTCGCGAAGATTGTTACTGATGAGGAAGGAAACTATCGAATGACGAGACTCGCGGCTGGGCTTTTTACGATCATTCCAATCGCGAAGGCTTTCGTTGTAGGCGCGGATGGTAAATACACGCAACCTGGACTGTCGGTAAATGCCAGCGTAGGCGAGTCGATCACGAAAATCGATTTTACTTTGGTGCGTGGCAGTGCGATCACAGGTCGCATCACCGACGAAGGAGGGTCATCCGATAATCGGTGAACGAGTGAACATAGTTCCTAACGTCAATCCTGATGCCAGGCATCAGATGTCTATCTTTGACGGTACCAGGAACCTGACAGACGACCGTGGGGTTTTTCGCGTGTACGGGCTAGCCCCGGGCGCTTATCGGGTCAGTGTTGGTCAAGTCGCATCTGCGGAAGGGGCCATAAGCATTGTGGGGATTGGTGGCAGCCAGTACGCAAAAACGTTTTATCCTGGCGCCACGGACGAGTTAAAGGCAGCAATTATCAGAGTCAATGAAGGGACGGAGGCCACAAATATAGACATCATCCTGGCAAACCGGCTCGTGGATTCTCGGTTTCCGGCAGAGTGGTCGATGCGGAGTCGGGACAACCGGTAGTGAATGTATTAGTTGGGTATTCATCATTTAGTGAAGCGAATCAGCGATTGGGTGGAATGAGCCTCACCGGCAACCTGACGGACGCCAGTGGGAAGTTTCGTTTGGAAGGGTTACAGCCTGGCCACTACGCTGCATTTTCACTGGGGGTCGGAAACGAAAATTCCTCATACAGCGACCCGACGCCGTTCGATGTCGCGGAAAATGATGTCACGGGAATCGAGATCAAGGTTCGTCGCGGCGCGACTATTAACGGAGTAGCGGTTATCGAAAACAACTCCGATCCAGTGGTCGCTGCACTGTTGCAAACCGTGGTTCTATCGGCGTCCGTTATTGCCAGGGGCACCGGTGTTCCTTCGTTCAGCAGAGGGAAGATTAATCCAGACGGCAGCTTTAATTTTGCAGGCCTCGCGCCAGGGAAAGTGCAAATCAGGGCTGAAGCCTTTCCAACTATGCCTAAGGGCTTGGGGCTTGTCCGCACTGAGCTCAACGGCCTGGACCAGCAGGAAGGAATCGAGGTAACTGCGAGTGCGCACATTACCGGCGTGCAACTCGTGTTCGTTTACGGCACGGGGTCAATCCGCGGGGAGGTAAAAATCGAAGGGGGAGTATTGCCAGAAACAACGAAATTCCAGTCATTTATCAGAGCCCGCGCTGGCGACACGCGCCGGTTCAGTCGCTTGATTGATATCGACGCCCGCGGCCACTTCGTCGCGGAAAATATTCCACCCGGCACTTACGAACTGTCCCTTCACGCCATAACGGCGGGTGGCAGCGCATTTCCGACGGTCGAACCGATAACGCGAACTATCACGGTCGCAAACGGTGTCGAGACGCAAGTGATTCTCGTAGTAACCTCGCCGCAAAGCAGTCGAGACCAGAGTGAACTCCCTTCTCAAAGCAATCTGCGCAGCAAAGGGAACTAAGCGTTTTGTTTTCCGGCTCGCGATTGTCTTGTTCTGCGCGTTCGGGTCACTCATCGTCTGCCCAACTGACAGCAACGTCGTGCTCGCAATAGCCCAGTCGGAGCCCCGAGTGAAATCCGCGATTCCCCAAAAATCACAGGGTCAGAAACCCGGCGCAGACGAGAGCACTCCGGCGGTGGCCACCGCTGGAACAATCAAGGGCCGCATAGTTTCTGACGACGGTCGGCCCCTCACTAATGCGACCATCGTGGCTCAGGCCGTGACTGGAGCGCCGGCTGGAAAAACGACGCGAGTGGATAACGAAGGAAGGCTCGTTTTCAATGATCTGCAGGGGCCCTCTACATAGTCAGGGCGACTGCTCCTGGCTACATCGATCAATCACCGTCACTGGGCGATCCGAGCCAGTGGCCGCGCCATTTGATCGGCGCGCAGTTGAAAATCACTATGATCAAAGGCGGAGTGATCACCGGCACGGTCACGAATTCGAAAGGAGATCCGGTGGTGGCGGTGCCGGTGGGGTTTCGCCAATGGACGTCCCTCCACTCGTCCATCGCAAATCTCATCGGAGGAGGAGCCGCCGAAACTGACGATCGGGGGGTCTACCGAATCTACGGTCTAATGCCGGGTCAATACACGGTCAGTGCAGGGGGAAGCAGATCGCCTGGTCGCCTAACTACAAATGGCTTTGATCTCGACGTTCCGACTTACTATCCATCTTCCACTCGCGACTCTGCTACTCCAGTAGTCGTGCGCAGTGCTGAAGAAACGACTGGCATCGATATAAAGTACAAGGGGACAGAAGGTCATTCGATTAGCGGTACGGTATCGGGCACGGTCGAAGCCAATATAGCATCCGACGTAATTAGCATTATGCTGTCGCACGCAGGTACGACTTCGGTCCTTTCGGTTGCGATCGCGAGCGCTGTGGACCAACGCCGCGTGTTCAGCTTCAACGGCATCGCTGATGGCGAATACGATCTATTTGTTCTCTCTCTGTCAGGCCCGAATGATAACTCCTCGATCGCAGCAAAGCGGGTTATCGTCCGCGGCGGTGATGTGACCGGACTCGATCTCAGCTTAGCGCCACTGGCATCCATTGCCGGCACAATAAAGCTCGATCCAATCAGACCGGAAGACAAATGCGATAAACGTGGGTCACAATCGATCGAGACACTCATCAATGTGCGACGTGCTGATCAGAAGAAAACAACTGGACACATGATGACTTCGTTGTTTGCTGGCCCTAGTGGGACGCTGAATGCCAAAGGCGAGTTCATCGTGCGCAATCTCGAACCTGCCAGATATCGATTTGAAATAAAAGTTCCAACAGACGCCTGGTACGTCCGCGCAGTCAACCTGCCCGCTGCGGCTTCTCAGCGGGGACTGCAACCATCCGCGACGAATCCGAACCAAAGGGATGCCTGGCCAGATGTCATGGCGATCAAAGCCGGTGAAAAAGTCAGCGGCGTTCAGCGGCGTTTCGATCATGGTTGCGCAGAATGCCGCGGTTCTGCAGGGCGGCCTTGCTGTGGTGCCGCAGGGAATGGCGATTTCAGCGGGTGCGCATGTGCACCTTATTCCAGCAGAGCCTGGGCAGGCCAACAACGTTCTTCGTTACAGCGAGACCCGCGTCAACAGTGACGGAACTTTTGCCTTTTCGCATGTCGCTCCGGGTCGTTACTTTATTTTTTTACGCGTAGAATCCCCGACGGAGAAAGAGCTGACATTGCCGCGACCTTCGGCTTGGGACCCCAATGCGCGAGCGAAGCTACGACGCGAGGCGGAAGCGGCGAACATGATTGTCGAGTTGAAACCTTGTCAGCGTTTGCTTGACTACAGGCTTCCACTTAAGGCTGACCAATGATCGTTAGTGACGCGGCTCTTTGATCCTTCAGTTATCAATTGGGAATTCGGGTGCATGGCATCTCAAAAACTCAAAGACCCCCTTCCCTTGAGGGACGCTATGTCGCGTCCGCAGAGCGATTTGTTCCGCCCTTGATCTCTTCCCAGTCCGACATGACTAAAGTGTGCTCTGTCAGAATGCCCTTGCAATGAATAGTCTTGCCAACCAAATTCTCGAGCACTTTATCGAAGAAAGGATGTCCGCCACGCCGTCGAAGGACGTATGAACCGTCTTTAGTCTCGAGAAACACAGCCTGCCGTTCGCTCTTGGAGCCCCTCGACGTCAGGTGCTTCCGTACCCGCCCGTCGATCTCTATCGGAGAGTAACCTACTGGCACGGGCCACGATCCTTTGCTGCGCTCTGAATAACGGTTCCTACTTTGAGTGGGCTTCAGTGACAGCCACTATTTTACCGTTAACCTCCTTCGCCTCCAACACCACAATTCGGCGCAATCGCGATTTTTGCCGATTGTCTCTGGCCGCCGCGGTTTTCGCAGAACTCCCTTTCGCTACTCCTTTTGCCCCTCTGCTCTTTGCTTTTGCGTTCGTTGCGGCCGCAACAGTTGCAGGGACGCCAAACATGACGTGAAAACCGGTGGTTCCCTGTTTTTTCGCGGCTACAGCCCGAGTAATTCCCTTCGCCATCGACCCTCTGGTCGCGTTGGCGGGCGACGCCGCGGAATCAACCGTAAACGAGATAGCGCCACCGGGCGTGCAATTCAACTGCGCCATGATCTTCCTCAAGGAAGACTCTACGCCCTTCGGCAGCCCTGCCTGGGACTTGCTCAGGACAGGCTGCAATTGCGATAGCAGGGGGCCTTTAGCACGCAGGGTCTCGCGTCGTTGAGCGCGTTCTGCAGCTTCGGCATTGTGCGTAGCTTTGGCGGTCACCGCGCTCTTCCTGGCTCCGCTCAGTTTAACTCCTTTGGTCAAATTTACGAGTTTAGGGCCGATGACGAGTTTCGAAGTGGGCTTATCAACCGGAACGATGGCTGGATCCCCAAAGAGATTGAATTGAGCCAGAGTCTTTCGGTTCATCGGACTTAAGGGAGAAGCTTTTTCAATGAAGCGTTGGCGTGCTTCAAGTGCCGCGCGACCCAGCGAGGCGCCCTTCAGCACCCTTTGAATAAAATACTGGCAGATCAAATCCGCCTGGTCGTTCCCAGAGAACGGCCCATAAGCCGTGGTGCTGCTGCCGAAGTAGCCGTAGGCTTTCTTATCCAGGACGTGTTGCACATTCCCATCTGCCCGTCATCTTCCCCGGAAGGGTCGTAAAGCTGTCCGCCAAAACAGCATTCAGCGGCGACAACTGTTCCTTCGGCGATGTTGCCCTTCTTGCCAATGAAAACCGCCCGGTGCGAAACCGGCATGTCGTCGTCGTCCGTGGTGGATTGCCCGAAAAAGTCCGGCAGAGTATCGCCGCCATGGCAGTTGATGAAGTGGACGCGCCGATTGATGAGCTTGGCTTTCCACTTAAATCCCTTCGAGGGAGACGTTTGCAAGTCCTGATCGGTGCTAAAAATATTTTTCAAACTCTCGCTCGTGGATTCGCGCCACTTGTCCGCACTGATGCCAAGGTAGTTTTGATAGTCTGAACGTGGAAGCGATTTCCAACTAGCTGCCGTTTTCAGCAATCTCAGCAGATACTTTGGGCTGCCCTGCACGCCAGTCAAATCAGGAAGACGGCCCACCACGCGTGTTGGACCAGTGAAATCTCTGATGTTCTGGCTGTAGGGCGCGTCGCACGCGTAGGGCAAGTCGCTCTCCGCGAATCTTTCGTCGTCGCCGTCGGGGTCAGCGGAGAAGAGCGGGTTCTTCAAGTCCTGATGCGGAACTACATCTATGGCTCCGAGAATCATTAGGTAGTCCGGAGCCAGGGCCTTATAAATCCCATCAATCGCCTCCTTGTTCTCTCGAGAACTAGCAGCGTTCTTGACGGGGGGCGCCTTCAGCTTTTTCATCGCAGCACCGTCATCAAGCGCTACCAACGATGTGGTTAGTCCGCGTTTCTTATCCGCGGCAATTAAAGCTTTCACCGCACTCTGGATGTTCTTCAATCCAGCGACGCCATTCTTCTGTTTGAGCTTCGTTAAGTTCGTTACAATCACCTTGTCAGCCATCGTTTCCTCCTTTTAGAGAGCGATTACGAAGTAAAAAGCGGTGAGAACAGCGGCCAAACCGTCACAATGAGCAAGCACAAATGAGTCTGCTGGAAGACCGCAAAGTCTTTGAGTTGACAGGATCATTGCGCTCGCTCGCGGAGAAGTCAGGGGCCCCGCGTAATGACCAGTAGATCTGGGGGTTGAGACGCAGCAAGTAATGAAATGAACGCTGAGCATGCCCACCGCAGAAGGTAAGCTTTTCAAGACCGTAACGGCCGTCATTATGCGCGGGCGTGCTGGACGTTCTCTATTGTTCTTTCGATCAAATGATTCACAACGCTTTCAGATTATCGGTGCAGTCAGGATGATCTGTTCGTCCCTCGTATCCCGGCGCAGGGTCAACCAGCGCTGACACCCCATCGCGTGGAACCAGCGCTCTGATGTCGGGCCTTCCGGGTTACCGTGAATAAAGGCGCGGTCAAGATTGCGTTCGTCGGGATCAGTAATTGAGTCAGGCACCACCACAATCTCGCCATACACGAATTCCTCGATGGCGCGTGTCCCACAATTCGGACAAGGGATATGAAAGCTCATTCGTTCTCACTCCTTATGGCCTTTCGAGAATTGCAGTCATCAGTGCGTACCCGCCGATCCACGATCAGCCATTGTGCGGTCTCTGGCGAACCGATCCAACGAGAATGGAGCGATGAGATCAGGAGTCTCTCCAGTGGCAATGAGTTCAGCCATCTGCTCACCCCCAACGGGGATGGCCTTGAACCCCCAAGTCCCCCAGCCGGTGGTGATGTAGAAGCCTTCAACACCTGTCTTCCCCATCACGGGTGAATAGTCGGGGCTCATGTCGCACACGCCCGTCCATTGGCGCAAGACACGGAGATTGCGAAGGAAGGGTAACAGCGTCATCGCACGGTGGCCACAGCTCTGGAGGAAGTGATGCCCTGAGCGGTACGAATAGCTTGGCTGCCGATCAATCTCCGCCCCCAAGAGCATTTCACCCTTGGCGGTTTGCGAGGCGTAGAACAGTAGGCTCGACGAAGAGACAATCGGGTCGAACCCCAGCCCGTACCTATTGGTGACGAAAGCCTGCAGTGGATGGGTGCGAATGGGTAATCGCAGACCCGCCATTGAGGCTAGCGCTGTAACGTGGCCGCCCACCGCGGAGACCACCGCTCCGGCCGAGATGGGGCCGCCGTCGGTCTCAACCCCCGTCACCCGATCACCATCCATCATTAGGCCCGTCACCGCCGTGCGCTGGTGAATATGGACCCCACGCTGCATCGCGCCTTCCGCGTAGGTCCACACCACACGATCGTGGCGGGCAGTCGCCCCTCCGGGGTGATAGGAGGCGCCAAGGATAGGCCAGACACCACCGCCTGCCATGTCGAGTTGCGGGCAGATCTTCTTGATCTCGTCGGGACCGACATACTCTGTACCTGCGCCGAACGCGGTGTTCAACTCCGCCCGCGCGCGCTCCGCCCGGATTCCGGTCTCGCTATGGGCCAGCCAGAGCAGGCCCTTTTGTCTGTGCGTAATCCCGCGGCCCGTCTCTTCCTCGAGGCTCGCATACAGGTCAAGGCTGCGCTGGTAGAACCGGACCGCCTCCGGGATGCCGTAGTTGGCGCGGATAACGGTCGTATTGCGGCCCGTGTTTCCCGCGCCGATGTACTTGCGTTCAAGCACTGCGACGTCCGTGATCCCGTGCCGCGTGGCGAGGTAGTAAGCGGTCGCCAGCCCGTGACCGCCGCCTCCCACGATCACCACTTCGTAGCTGCGCTTGGCTGCATGCCAACTCAGCCGGACATTTCTTTCGATGAACTCGTTCATGCCATGCGCTCCTCAAGGTCAGTCGCATAAGGCGCCGGTACAAGGAAGAGCACACGGTCGGCCTCAAGCCATAATTTCACCGGCAGGCCAGCCACCGCGCCCTGCGCGAAAGCGGGTCTTTCGCGGGGCAGTTCCCACTCGCACGAGCGCTGCAAAAACTCCAGCGCCTCGTCAGACACGATCCAGGCGCCCGCGAAACCGGCGTCAGGAGCCACGATGGCATGCTGATCATTCACAAAGTCAGCGCTGATGGCTGGCATGACGAACACCTCGTCAGGCGCGATGCGCAGCGCCAGCGTATTCTGCGGCCAGACTGCAGCGTCAAGCACCGCCCGGGTACCCACGATCCGTGTTCCATGGAGAAGTTTAAGATCGGGCACGGCTTCCCTCCGAATCATAGAAAGGTGTGGGCACGCGGCGGGCGGGTCGCCCGACAATGGTCACCTCAGCGGGCAGTTCACCTTCGAACAGCTTCAGCCAGCCCAACATCACGGCTTTCCCCATCACCGGCGAGAACACACTCGACGTGACAAACCCCACGTAATCAGATCCCTTCCAAATCAGCGCGCCTTCAGCGGGCGCCGGCCCCTCCATTTCAAGGCCGGCGAGTTGGCGGTCGAGCGGCACTTTGTTGGTGCGCAGGATTGCCTGTCTGCCGACAAAGTCCGGTTTGTCCAGTTTCACCGCCCACTCGTGATTGATGCGTCGCGGCGTGGAGTCAAAGTCGGTATCCTGACCGACAACGATGTGTCCCTTCTCAAGTCGCAGCATTAGCAGCGCCTCAACCCCATGCGGCTTAATGCCGAGGTCTGCGCCCAGTCTGAGTAGGCGTCGCCAGAGTGTCATTGAATCCGCGACGGAGTGATGCAACTCGTAAGAAACCTCCCCGGTAAAGCTGAGGCGGAAGACACGGCACAGGATGCCGGCGACGGTGGCGGTCCTGTGGTGCAGGTATTGAGGTGGGTCTCCCACTCCGGCGCGCGCTAGTAATTCATGGGCGAATGGACCAGTCACATTAATGGCACCGCGCGACATAGTTTGATTGAGCAGGCGCACATCCAAACGCCATGACTCCGCCCAGTCGCGCACCCACAACTCGGCGAAGGAGGAACCACCGCTGGTGAAAGTCAAGGTGAAACGGGTTTTGTCGTCGCGGCAGATCAGCCCGTCGTCAAGCACGTAGCCGCGTTCATCAAGCAGCAGCACGTAGCGTGACCGTCCCGGCTTGAGGGTCGCGACCTTCGTCGGGTACAGGCGTTCCAACAGCTCCAGGGCGTCTGGCCCGGATACAAGCATCTTGCCCAGAGTGCTTACGTCGCCGATTGAGACTCCCTTGCGCACCGCCCAGTACTCCCCGACTGTGTCCCCGTAACTCCATGGTCGCCACCAACCGCCGGCGCGCTCCATCTGAGCGCCCAACCGCCGGTGCTCACCGTCGAGCGCGGTGCGTGGTGTCGCCTGGTGATAGGAACTGGCTGCCACCTCTCCGACCGTCAGCTGCCGGGTGACCGGACGCGCGGTGAAAGGCGGTTGAAGCGATTCCCCGCGATCAGCCAGGAAGCTGCGAATGTAAGGTAAACACACGCTTCCCTGGCAGGTACCAGTGCCAGCAAGCGTCGCGCGTTTCACCAGCTCCAATTCATGAAAGCCGCGCTCTCGAACCGATTCCAGATCATCCATTGTCACACCCGCACAGTGACACACAGTTCCGGCTTTCGGACACGACGGAATGTCAGACGTGCGCGCGGCGTCGCCCACCGCGCGCACGGCCAGGCCATTGCCCATCCGCAGGAGTGCATCGCGCGGACACAGCCCTAGTCCGATCGAGACAGTGTCGCACTCGATCTTTCTTTCGCTACCATTCTCATTGCACATCACTACGGCTTCTACTCGTTCGACGCCGTCAAAGCGGACGAGTTCCCCGGCTGCCTGTTCGACGGTGATCCCTTCGGCCGGCGTGCCGATGGCGACAACCCGCCCTAGATAAAGACCAGCAACGGCCAGGCGAGTCGCGGCACGCGCCGTCACAATTCCAGCAAGTTGGTTGCCGGGCGCCACTGGATGAATTTCGGATGCTCCGGTGGCAACCACAATCTCTTCGCGTGGATAGACATGCACCATTCCTTCTCTAGTTCGCGCCACCACAAGCGGCCCCGGATAGACGCCAATCACTTCCTGGCCAGCACCGGCGTCGAGTGTGATCACGTGCTTGCCGTTACGTTGCGCCTCGGCTGCCGCAACCCGCCCGGATTCCCCCAATCCGATCACCACCACATCACAGTAAATATGACGAGCGATAGTGTCGGGACCGGAACAGTCATCGAGTGGCAGCGGAGGGGGCGCGTCGGACGGGTGGCGTTTGATGACCATACCTGGGCGTGCTGCAACTTGGCAGGTACGGACGTAAGAGACACCGTCTACTGTGGCAAGGCAGTGCGGGCAATCACCCTCGAGACATAGACAGCCCCCTCCGGTGGGGTGAATCCCGGCCCGCAGCATGGCGACGAGCGTGCTGTCGCCGGCAGAAAACTCGACGGGCCTTCCGTCAACCATCAGTCGAGACCGCTTCATATCGGTCATAAGCTTGCTACAGCCTTCAGCCCGGCCGGCCCCACCCTCACGGTCTACCAATATATGTTTGCCTGGTAACTTAATGCGAGCGAAAGTTTGCCTGGTATTGAGAAGGGGTCAGGCTCGTGAGCCGCTTGAAGACTTTGGAGAAATGGCTCTGGTCGGCAAATCCCGCCTGCAAAGCGATGTCCACGAGAGAAGAATCTGAAGTCGAAAGTTCACGACAAGCATATTCGATCCGCATCTGACGCACATATTCACCGACGGTGGACAGGTAACAGCGGCGAAACTCACTGGCCAGATAGATGGGATGTACCCCCACCGATTGGGCGATTTCGGCCAGAGTCAGCTTCTCTGAGAATCGGGCGTGAATCAGCTCTCTCGCTTGTTTGAGCCAGCGTGGGGCTTGACGATCCGAGGTCGGGCGCGAACGGCGGGAAGCCTCAGCGATGATTTCAAGCACAAGACCTTCGATGGCGAGTGGTGAGGTTTCATCTATATCTGTAGGAATTCGCGGTAGAGTCTGCTCGCTAGCCTGGTCAACAAACCGCCATTGAAGTTGGCCGGACGGTCCAGAATCTTCGAATGCTCACGGATACACTCAAGCCGCTGCGGATCGACCTCGACCCGAAAGATGCGCACTTCTGTACTGTGAAAATTGCTCAGGTGCTCTTCTTCGGGCGGCAAGAAGAAAACCGTTGACTGTTGATGCGTGCGGATTCCCGTCCGACAGGTTTCGGTATAAGCACCTCGCCTGATCAGGCAGAGCAGGGCGTGCTCATGTCTATGAATGGGAGTCTTCAACCCTAGCGGATAGAAGCTCTCCGCTAGGGTGAAATCGGCAACCCGACAGCTTCTTAGTTGCTCTCCATAAAGGTATCCGGGAGGATGCTTCAGTTCCAAGGCCTGCACCGCCTCAAATTCATCATCGCCTTCCGACGAGCTTAATCTTAGACAAAAGCCTTTCGTCATGACAAGACGCGCCGAATCACACACGATAAACTGCTGAATGCGTTAGGTGAAGACGAAGATCATCAATTACTACTCACCCGCCTCCCCGCGTGAGCTGCGCTTGAATTTAGCCCGGCGTTTCAACGCCGGGAAGTGCGGCGAAAACTCCGCGTCGCGTCAGCGACGGCTGAATTCAATCCTCGCTGACGCGAGGTGGTGGAGTCATCGCACTCCCACCGTGGGTTGAAACCCACGGCTAAACTCATGGCACCGCTAACGCGGTGGAGAAGCTGAGCAGTTACGATCAACAAAAGCTAGCTGAGCTGAGTCCACTCAACCCACGCAGTCTCAGAAGAGTTCAATCTAAGGATGATGACCAGAGGGCAGATGACCGGAGGCCAGATTGTCGCCGAAACGCTCCAGGAACTAGGAGCCGACACGATCTTCTCGGTGTCGGGCAATCAGATTTTGTCGATCTACGATGCCGCCGCAGACTTCGGCCTGCGCCTTATTCATATGCGGCATGAGTCGGCTGCCGCCTATGCCGCCGCCGCTTCCGCTGAGCTGAGCGACCGGCCGGGAGTGCTGCTCGTTTCCGCCGGCCCCGGCTTCCTGGCGGCGTTAACCGGAGTCGTCACGGCCAGGAGCCTGGAGCTGCCGATGCTTTTTCTGAGCGGCGCATGCGTCACGACCGAGGCGGGTTCCGGCGGCTTCCAGGACCTCAATCAACGCGGTGTCTCAAGCGCGATTTGCAAGGCGGCGATGGAGGTTTTATCGGTAGAAGAGATTGGCTCCACACTGGCCCGCGCGTGGCGATTGGCGCAAGCAGGCGTTCCCGGACCGGTCCACATCAGTCTGCCGGCAGATTTGCTCATGGCCGTGTCGAGCGAAGGAACCCGCCGCGAAAGACAGCCGCCTGCCGCCGGGAATGTCCCTGCCGATGAACCCATCCTCAAAGCGATGGCCCAGCGGCTCAGGCAAGCACAGCGTCCGCTCATGATCGCCCGCCCGTCTGCCGGTCGCGGAGCGGCAGGACACGCGCTGCGTGTGTTGGCGCAGCAGCTTGGCATTCAGCCGGTCATCACGGAATGCCCGCGAGGCACGAATGATCTTAAATATCGTGAGGTCATCCGGCATTATCGGGACAGCGACTGCGCGCTCGTTGTAGCTCCGGCTGATTTCGCGGTCGGCTTCCTGGCAGAGTCGGTCATCGCTTCCGCGGGCAGTGTCTTGCATATCGATGTTCGGGGCGACCCGCGACCACGCCGCGTAGTGGAGTTGCATACTCGGGTTCCTGCTGAGATTGCGCTCTCGTACCTGGTGAAAGCGACCGCCGGTCATCGCCCGCGCCTCGCTGAATGGACAAATCTCTGTTCGCTTCCGCAGGTCGATGAGACCCCAGCCGAATCGTCGTGCGAGGGAATACATCCGCTGGAGGTGGCCAGGTATGCTCGGGAACTGCTAGAGCCTGCAGACATCGTCGTGCTCGATGGCGGCGAGTTCTGTCAGTGGATTCGGCTGGGACTGCGCGATCTGCCCAATCGGATGTTGTGGAATAGCAAGCTCGGAGGAATCGGCGGGAGCATTCCGATGGCGCTAGGGATTGCCGCGACCGGACGTCCAGGACGCACGCTCGCTTGCCTGGGCGATGGTGCGGCAGGCTACCACGCCAGCGAATTCGAGACCGCCGCCCGTTACGAATTCCCCTTCGTCGCCATCGTCGGCAACGATGCTCGCTGGGCAGCCGAATGGCATCTGCAAGCCAGTCGCTACGGTGGGGAGCGCACCTTCGAGACGAATCTGCTACCGGCACGATACGACCAGGTAGCCAGTGGTCTTGGCGCCGTTGGCTTTCACGTCACCGATGTCGCTTCGCTGCGCGATGCGCTTTCAGCGAGTCTGTCCGCCAATCGGCCCGCCTGCTTGAACGTTCAAATTCTTTCGGCGCGCAGCCCAGCGGTGCCCGTCTGATGGAGGACCGTCACACTATGATTAGTCAGTTGATTGATGCGCCTCGCGCCGGAGAGATTCGCCAATATCGAATGCTCATCAACGGAAAATTGGTGGAGGCTCGCTCCGGCAAAACTTTCGAGAGCATCAATCCCTACACAGGTCGCGTCTGGGCGGTGGTTCCCGAAGCAGGAGACGAGGACGTGGACGTCGCTGTGCAAGCGGCCCGTACGGCCTTCGATGAAGGGCCATGGGGCCGGATGACCGGGACCGAGCGAGCGCGGCTAATGCGCCGGTTGGCCGATCTGATTGCGGAGAATGCCGAGCACCTAGCCACGATTGAGAGCACCGACAATGGCAAGCTCAGGCGCGAGATGAATGGGCAGCTGAAGGCTATCCCGGAGTGGTTTCACTACTTTGCCGGCGCCGCCGACAAGATCCATGGCGAAACGATCCCTTCAGACAAGCCGAACTTCTTCATTTATACCCGTCGAGAGCCGATTGGTGTGGTGGGCGCAATCCTGCCCTGGAACTCGCCGCTCCTCCTGCTCGCCTTCAAGCTGGCTCCAGCGCTGGCGGCTGGCTGTACCTTCGTCATCAAGCCAGCCGAGCAAACGCCAGCCTCCACCCTGGAGTTTGCCCGACTCTTTACCGAGGCTGGCTTTCCTCCCGGTGTCTTCAACGTGATCACCGGGTTCGGCCCAACAACCGGAAGAACCCTGGTCCGGCACCCAAGAGTAGATAAAGTGGCCTTCACCGGATCCACAGAGACCGGCAAAGAAGTGATGAAAGGAGCGGCCGATCACCTGGCCCGAGTAACCCTCGAACTCGGCGGCAAGTCGCCCAACATCGTGTTTGACGATGCCGATCTGAACGCCACGACCAATGGAGTGATCGCCGGCATCTTCGCGGCAACCGGTCAGACCTGTATTGCAGGATCCCGACTCTTTGTCCATGAGTCAATCCACGACACTCTCGTGAGCCGGTTGGCAGAGCGGGCGCGCACCATTAAGCTGGGTGATCCACTGGATCCGGCCACGGAGATGGGTCCGGTCGCCTTCAAGGAGCAGTTGGCGAAGATCAAAAGCTACATTGAGATTAGTCAACAGGAAGGCGCGCAGCTCGTCTGCGGGGGAAGGCCGCCCGCGGATCCCAGCCTTCGGGACGGCTACTTCATTGAGCCAACCATTCTGACAGAAGTGGATAACAGTATGCGGGTGGCCCGGGAGGAAATCTTTGGACCGGTCCTTTCGGTCATCAGCTTCAGCACGGAGGCAGAGGTCATAGCACAAGCAAACGATACGCAGTACGGTCTCGCCGCCGGCGTTTGGACCCGGGACGGTCAACGAGCCCATCGAGTAGCGCACGCCATCCGGGCCGGAACAATCTGGATCAATGCCTACCGAGTCCTGTCTTTCAACGTCCCGTTTGGTGGCTACAAGATGAGTGGGATGGGCCGGGAAAACGGCTTGGAGGCACTGCATGAATATACGCAGGTGAAGGCAGTCTGGGTCGAACTCGAGGGCCAAACGCGCGATCCATTCACACTTGGTTAAGAGACACACGACACAACTGAGGGGAGCGCAACGGATGGGCGGCATTTTGAGTGGGATTTTCGTACTTGATCTTAGTATGAGCGTCTCCGGGCCGATGGCGGCTGCGATGCTGGCTGATGCTGGCGCGCGGGTCATCAAAATTGAGCGGATCGGTGGAGAGTTGACTACTGAATGGGACAGCGTCGTTCACGGCCTGAGTTCCGCATATGTTTGGAATGCCCGCAACAAAGAAAGCGTAGCGCTTAATCTGAAAGACTCTCGCGGTCGGGAGATTGCCCGCACGCTGGCTGCCCGCGCCGATGTAATCATCGAAAGCTTCTCGCCAGGCACAATCGGGCGGATGGGTCTGGGTTATGACGCTGTGTCACGCTCGAATCCAAGAGTCGTGTATTGCCACATTTCTGGGTATGGCCAACGAGGCCCGTATCGCGACCAAAAAGCTTTCGACCTGTTGGTCCAGGGAGAGAGTGGCGTCCTGTCGATGAACGGCACTCCCGGCGAGATTTGTAAGGTGCCGATTTCAATCGCAGATATCTCGGCGGCGATGTATGCCAACCAGGCAATCCTGCTGGCCTTGATCCAGCGCGATCGCACTGGTCACGGCCAGGAGATCGACATCTCGATGTTGCACTGCCTGGTCTCGTGGCTGGGGTATTATCCATATTTTTACTGGTTTCGAGGCGAAGCACCCGAGCGCATTGGCGCCAGGCATCACCTCCTTTCGCCCTACGGGCCTTATCAATGCTCCGACGAAAAGTTCGTTATGTTGCCGTGCTGAGCCAGTCTGCCTGGCGGCTTTTCTGCGAGCAGGCGCTGAGCCATCCATCGTGGGTTGATGATCCACGCTTCCTCAATAACGAGCTGCGCGTCCGCCATCGGGATGAGCTGGAAGCAATGATCGCCGAGATCATCCGCACGCGTTCGCAGCGTTACTGGCTCCAACGTCTCGGCGAACTGGATATCCCGTGCGGTCAAGTGCGCGATCTCGCCGAGACACTCAATCACCCGCAACTGCGTGAGCTTGGAGCCTTCGTTGAAGCGCCTTCGCTGCGCGGCCCCGACACCTGCTGATGAGTCAGCCCCTGGTAGGGAACCAAAAAGTTGCGCGTAGGGCCATCGCTTCAATACGCCCAGCGCTTCGCGTGATAGAATGCCGAGCTGTCAAAACAAACTAACTCCGAACGGCCAACGGCGACGAGAAAGAGGTGATTAGGATGCGCGCGAATCCTTTAACGCAACTGGCTTGGACGACGTTGGCAGCCGTGTTGCTGTTCACGGCTGCGCTTCAGGTGATAGGGCAACAGCCAAGTCGCATTGAACAGCAACGCGGGATGGGTTTGGCGCCCGCTACCACTGAGAAGCGCGTGGCTTTGGTCATGGGCAACAGCCGATATGAAGCGTCCCCGCTTCGCAACCCTGTCAATGATGCCAACCTGGTGGCCTCTACGCTTCGCGAGATGGGCTTTGACGTCATCGCGCGCACCGATGTAAACCTACGCGAGATGCAGTCGGCGGTCCGCGAGTTCAGCCGCAAGATTCATAACGGTTCGATCGGTCTCTTTTACTACGCCGGCCACGGAATGCAGTCCGGTGGCCGAAATTTCTTGATTCCCATCGGGGCGCAGATCGAAGCCGAAGGCGACGTGGTGCTAGAAGCGCTGGATTTGAACTCAGTTCTGGAGCAGATGGGACAAGCACAGAATCGGCTCAATATCGTGATTCTGGACGCTTGCCGCAACAATCCTTTCGCGCGCAGTTTCCGCAGCTACTCGCAAGGCCTGGCTCAAGTGAATGCTCCTGCCGGGACATTCATCGCTTACGCCACCGCGCCCGGCCAAACGGCCAGCGACGGGAAGGGCCAGAACGGGCTCTACACGCAAGAATTGATGGCAAACATGCGCTCGACTGCCCTGCCGATCGAGGAAGTTTTCAAACGTGTGCGCGTGCAGGTCAGACAAAAGAGCAACGGCGTGCAGGTACCTTGGGACGCCTCCTCGCTCGAAGGCTCGTTCTATTTCGTTCCCGGTACAGCGACCGCTTCCGGGCCGCCACACGCCACTGCTCAGCCGCCCGTCGCCACACAACCCCCGACAACGACGCTTTCAACTCTCGCTCGTTCCACCGTCAGCCTCGATCTGATTGAGATTAACTTCAAAAGCAATCTGCTTGACGAAGTAATCAAAGATGGTGAGTCGTTCCTGGCAAGCCAGCCCGATCACGCGCGCGCCAATTTACGCGTGGGCCAGAGTTACTTTCGTAAGAATCAGTACCCCGAGGCGATGCCATATTTGGAGAAAGCTTTCCTGGCTGGTGAATCGATCAGCCTGCCCGTGAAGCGACATCGCAAGCAGTTGGGCCTCTTCGATGCGCTGGAAGATGGCAGCATTAACGTTACCCCCGCGGGCCTCCAAATGCAGTTCGGCAGCGACACCTATAAGGCTCAATTCGCGCTGATAGAAAGATTGGAAGCTCAAACCGATCCGCTCCGAGGGATGTTGATTTACTTTAAAGGCGCCGTCGTCAACAAGAATTCCAAGACCGAGAACAAGGACTACAAACTCTTCGCCCCGAGCGCCGTAATTGTACCGACCCGGGATAACGCCGGTAACCAGGTTCCGGTGGCCGTATGCAAGGGTTGCGAATCGTGGACGACGGAAGTCGTCAAGTTCATCAATCGCAGCAAGGCTTCTGGACCGGTCAAGCAGGTGCCAAGCCAAACTCAGACCCCCGCAGCAACGCCTTCCCCGGCAGACCTGCTACGTTGATCCACCGCCAAGACAGGATAGTCAGGCTGCGATTGTCAGTGTTCGATGGAGACGGGGCGGCCCCAGAGCAGCGCACTTGATGCTGTTGGCACACGTATAAGCGTACGATCTCGGGTGATGAGTTAAGACTTATTTTGACCTCAACCGTACCGAAATTAACGCCCTGACGGTGTAGAAGGGTGTACTACAACGCGGCGCTAAGTTTGACTCAAGGGAGGATAGACAGTGGCTGTCAAAAGGTAAACGCGAGCTAGTCGACACGGGTACTGATAAGCGGTTTGCAAAACGGAAGCAGGACGGTACTTTCAAAGAGTCTGCTGACGTCGGACGATCCCTTGCTGCGGACCAGCGGCGTAAATCAAAAACGAAGGTTGAACCGGGCTACGGCGACCAGGGAGATTAGAAGGCCGCCACAAAGAAAAGCTCAAAGGAACCTGCCAGGAAAAAATGAGCGAAATGCCGGCCGTCGTACGGCCGATGCTTTCGACGCTCTCCAAGATTCTCTTCTCAAACCCTGACTGTTATTCGAGCCCAAGTGAGACGGCTACCGCATCATCTGTTTCTTGCAGGATGGTGTTGTACGATTCGCCTCAAAGAATCGTAAGACCCTCACCGAAAATTCCCCGACCTCCAGCGATTGCTAAATCTTTAGAGGTGTCATCGGCGGTCCTGGACGGAGAGACAGCTCACCTCTCGATGCCGGTAGTGCGCAACAAGCTGACAGTCTCCCCGGGTAATCCGCTCTCACCTTCCCGCTCATGCCCGCCCGCATATAACTACAAGCTTTCCGTACAGGTATCGGACTTTGAAGATGTTGGCCTCCTCGTCCAGCTGTAGACCTTCGAAATCGATTAACCGATCTACTGGGTCCGTCCCTGTGTGGACTCGAATAAGACCCGGTCGCTACCGCTCTCGGTTCTGTAATCGAGTCGTTTCATGTTTCCGTCCTCCGCCCATCTCCAGCGGGACATCGAATGCGTAATGCCTGAGGAACAACCTGAAATGTTGCCGGCAGGCGGCCGGGGAGCTCGCCATCCACTTCCAGAATGACTTCCGCGTCTCTCAGCGCCGGGCGCGTGACAATCTTCCTGGCTAGCTCATGTCTGACTTCGTGCATTCCCAGATGCGCTCCGAGATAAAGTCGCGGTGCGTTGGCCAATATCTTCAAGGGGCCCAGGTCACCGATCGTGATCACATCGAACTGACCGTCAGCCAACTTTGCCTGGGGCGCGATCTTCATGCCGCCGCCAAAAAAACGCGCGTTGGCGATGCACAGATTCGCCACTGTCAGGTGTCTCTCATGTGTGTCGTCCAGCTGCACTATTACTCTGATGGCAGAAGACCGGACGGCTGTCTGCAACATCGAGACCCCGAAGGAAAGCCGGCCCCTGAGCCACTTAGGCGCATTGGCTGGAAGCCACTGCGGGCCGCCCTCCTTGACACGCTCGATCACGTCCGCGCTCATCCCGAACGACGCCACGCCCAGAAAGTAGCGCGCGTCATTCTCGCCGTCCTTTTTGGTGAATGTTACGCGCCCGACATCAATCAGCCGCGTTACACCCTCGCGCAGTATGCGGGCGGCATCGCGCGAACGAGTGGGTATCTCAACCGTCTTGCGAAAATCGCCGCCGGTGCCGCTGGGTAAAATTCCAAGTTCCGCATCCTTGCCCGAAGCCAGTATTCCGTTGGCCACTTCCGAGATGGTACCATCGCCGCCACAGGCAATAATCAGCTTGGTGCCTTTGCGGGCAGCCTCGGCGGCGAGGTCAGTTCCCTCACCGGATCGGCGGGTGAATACACAATTGAATGCACCGAAATGAGTGCGCAGATCGCTGGCGATCCTGGGCCACCCTTTACGTGTCGTGCCTCCACCAGATTCAGGGTTGATAATGACTAAGGGAAGGCCCATGGTTGGTCGAAGAGTGATATGTAATCGTTCTTGTCAGAACGGCGAGCAGTAGCGACCCGGTCTGGTCGGCGCAGGCTCTTAGCGACCCTGTCAGAACGGCGGCCAGTAGCGACCCGGTCCACTTTCTGATGGTCAGTTGCTGTCAATTGTTTTCCGGTCGCACAGAGGACCGAGTCTACTGTCATTTCATCGTCAACTCACTTTACACATTCGTAAGAGTCAACGCGGCGACAAAATTATCATTAAGCCTGTGATGACCGCCACTGCCACCGAAAGGGCCGCCACTATAAGCGCCCAACCTGAATAGCCCAGACGACCGGTGCTCCTGAGGCTTTTCAATAAGGATTTGCGTGGGAACCAGAGATGAGCGAGCGCCACACTTAAAGAAGCAAGAGCAAGACAGTAAACTCTGTGTGTCAGAATTCGTCCGGTATTGCTTTCCGCGCCCGCTAAATCCGAATAAGTCCAGAGCTGATAGAGAACGGGGTTGTAGAGCCAGTGATTGTAGCCCTGGCTATACAGGTAAAATAGTCCGGCGCCTGTCGCAACGGCCACGGCATAGGCGAGATACTTATCTCTCAGCAAAACACTCAGCGCTAAGGATGTCCCTGCCATCAAGGCGATGCTCGGGATCAGAATCACTGAATAAACCCTGAGGTAGGCGGAAACTTCAACCGGCCTGTGCCCCCTGATGAGTTGGATAACGATTGCAGTAAGCCCAACCAGCGCGACCAGAAAGAGCGCGAGCAGAAGCGTTGATAAGAGCTTTGAGAGCAACAAGACATTGTTCGGAGCAGGGGCGACCCATAGGACAGGCTCAATCCTCACTTCGCGGTCGCGGTGCATTGCCTCGCCCGTGTAGAAGACAGTGATGGCTAACAGAAATAGCAATAGCGCTTTGGCCGTGCTACTCGAATAAGCGGCGGAATAGGAGACCTCCGGAACCACGTCATAAAAAGCCAGTTCCAAAGTAGAAAGGAAGATCGCTAGAGGCAGAATCACGACAAAACTTCGCTCAGCGCGAAGCAGGTGAAACTCAATGCCTATGCCGCGATTAACTTGTTGAGGTTCGCCCGAAATCCTTTGCTCGTCCTGCTGACACCAGGGAGCAGTATAATTGGGAGCACTTTCTCTGTAGTGTCAGGCTTTTCGGAACGTTGGCTGCGCGTCCCCTGGAAGGTTCCCGGGTCGTAATAAACTCCTTCGGCCGCTGTCGAAAGGTTCATTATCGAAAGCTGGCGCTGGTTAGTGGGTCGCTCGGCTTTTGCGAAGCGAACGCAGAGTATTGTCAGGCAGACGCCAGCAATGAGAATTACAAAGGCGCGGTTCGCGATCATGTCCAAGCTGTAACTAACTACAATTTGATTAATCCAATCCGCATCCTCCCACTTTGCTCTTGGAATCTGGTGTGAGTTCAACAGGAAAGGGTCAAGAACTATGCCCCAACGCTGCGGCAGGCTCTGCAATAAGAACACCTGATATGCAATGTAGAAGGAATAAAAAGAAACTGCCAGGCCGTAAACGATCTTGGCATTTCGAGTGAGTGTTCCGACTGTAAAGTAGAAGGCTGCCAGGACAAAGTGTGAGATGACCACGAAAAAAAAGGAAGTGTTTGAAATATGGAAACACTCTCGTGGGCAGAACAACCACCCGGGACCATGGGAACCATTGCATCAACAGCATCGTCAGCACGAAAGTAGCCTGACAACAGACGAGCACGAAGAAGTTGCCGAAGAATTTGCCGAGAAGGTACGCGGCGCGACTAAGGGGCTTTGAAAAAATGAGCGGGTCGACCCGTTCTTGGAAATCCTTGATCACCGGGTCGCCCATGAGGACAGCGTTGAAGATCGGAAGTCCCAATATAAAAGAGAAGCCCTGAAGGTTCCTGAAAATATTGTAGTCGCTGTTCGTACCCCAGCCGTAGGTAGCGGCAGCGCTCCAGCCCCACCACAGAATAGAGTGGGCAGTGAACAGAATCATCAACACGTAAGGAGCGACGCGCTTCGAGTTGACTAGCACTTCGTTTTGAAAGACAGCGCCGAAGGGCGTCTTGAAGGGGCTTCTCATCTTAACTCGCCATCCCCGGTGACCCTTCCGGTCGAGTGATGAGATCAAAATAATAGTCTTCGAGAACTGGAGTCGCAGGAGTAAATTCTTCACCCGGTCGCTCGCCCTTTGAAATCACTCTGAGGCGCGCCAGACCGGCGAACATTTGCGAAGAGATTACCTGACAGCGAGACTTCAGCGCCGAGACCATTTCACGCGGCACGGTGGCTTCCCAAACCGATTCTCTAAGTTGGTCAATCGCTTCTGGCGGCGAGCAAGTTACCAGGATCTCTCCGTGTCGGATGACTGCCATGCGGCTACAAATATTTGCGACGTCCGAAACAATATGCGTTGAGAGGATAACCGCGACGTTCTCGCCTGCGGTTTCAGAAAGCAAGTTATGAAAACGGACTCGCTCTTCGGGATCTAGTCCCGCTGTCGGTTCATCGACAATGATCAGTTTCGGCTCACCTATCAGCGCTTGCGCGATTCCCAGGCGCTGTTGCATCCCTCCCGAAAATCCCCCGACTTTCTGGTTGCGTACGGATAAAAGATTGACCCTGTCGAGCAGGGCATCGATCAAAGCCTTACGCTCTTTCCCGTTCCATACCCCTTTGAGCTTTGCGAAATAATTAAGCGTTTGGTCCGCAGTAAGCGAGGGGTAAAACCCAAACTCCTGCGGCAAGTAGCCAAGCATTGTACGCGCTTGATCCTTGTCACTTATCAGGTCAACGCCATGCATCTCCGCTGTTCCCGAGTCGGCTTCGAGCAACGTGGCCAGTATCTTCATCAACGTCGTCTTGCCGGCGCCATTCGGTCCCAGCAGTCCGAAGATCCCTGCTGGCACTTCCAGGCTAATCCCTTTTAGCGCCTGAATGTGGCTCGAATAGGTTTTGTTTAGCTTATTGATCTTAAGCATAGCTTTCCTGCCATAAAGGCACACTGCTACGCATTTCAGGACGAGCGTCCTTAGAATTATCTTGGTTTTAATTGTCTCGACGATTACTTTTCGGAAATGAGACGCTCAACGGGTGTAAGCTTTCTGTGGTCATAAATCGTAAACGATGGTTGAGCAGTTTCATTCAACATCAATGGCGTCGAGGTCTTGTGTTCTGAAAAAAAGCATGAGGGATTCAAACCGCGCACATAGAGCAATAAACGACATAGAATGGGAACGGCGATCAAGAGGTTGCCAATATGTATGACGTCGCGATCCGTGCTATTAACGCGCACCAAAACCCCAACGAGAAAAATTAGGATTAGAAAAAACTTCACAGCAGGCATCAAGGGATGGCTCTTTCTACTGATTTCCAGGCACTGATCTTTGATTAGCTCGATATTGCCAAAGCGTTTTAAGGCGGCACCTTTGGCTTCCGCGAAAGACACGTCTGGTTGAAGATGTTCCAGCGTCAGAAGCTCAAGGTGAAAACGCAGCTCTTCTTCAATTTCACGTTTATTCTCTTCGCTATCAGAACGCCTGAATATGCGCCCTACCACGGTTTTCATCAGTTGGCCTCGTTAAGCAGTTTGCAAAATCCTGGTAATCGCTTGGGAGACGCGCTCCCAATTGACGCATTCAGCGTCAAGCTGTTTTCGTCCCGCTCTGGTCAGTTTGTAGAATTTAGCTCGCCGATTGTTTTCCGAAGCGCCCCAGTCGGACGTTATCAAGCCGCGCGCTTCCATGCGATAGAGCGCGGGGTAAAGGGAGCCATCTTCGATTTTGAGCAAATCGTCAGCGGCCTGACGTATTCGTTGAGCGATGCCATAACCGTGCATTGAGTCACGCGAGAGCGTTTTGAGAATTAAAAGCTCCAACGTGCCTTGCATCAAATCGGTTCTGGCATTTACCATCGCAACAGTCTCCCTAGAATCTCTAGGGAGCACAGTATAATCCCTTCCCTAGATTGTCAAGGGAGCGAATTGCCTCATCTAAAACCCACTCGAAATGGGTATCGTTGCCTCATTTAAAAACCCACTCCAAATAAGGGGCAGTTTACCTTCGATGTTTGGTGGAAACATCGGAGGTGGAGATGAGGTT
>Ga0136617_10000272_pt1 | contig 41509 bp, 25 predicted proteins | sample AntDrymUQ3222106_2_FD_129672 | JGI IMG/M metagenome (GOLD analysis project Ga0136617, IMG submission 129672) | Polar desert sand microbial communities from Dry Valleys, Antarctica - metaG UQ322 (21.06) | ecosystem: Environmental > Terrestrial > Soil > Desert | place: Antarctica: Dry Valley... | reverse complement strand
TGCTGGGGGACCCGGCTGATGAGTTCAGCGATCTCGGCGCTCACCCGTTGCCGCTCGGCCACGTCCGCCTGCTCGGCGAGCTCCTCCAGCCTGGTCGTGTCGCTCATCGGCTCACCGATCAGCGAACCGGCGACGGCGAGGTGCGCCGCGGCGGCGAACGACTCACCGAACACCCGCCCTTCGAGCAGGGCCAACTGGGCGATGGTGTCCGGCTCCGCTTCGGCGAGCGCCCGTCGCATCCGGTCGGCCGTGATCCGGCGGTCGGTCACGCAGTCGTAGGCGGCCTCCATGCCGTGCTGCCGAGCGAGGCCGAGGACCGCGAGGTGCACCACGGTGGCTGTCGGATGCCCGAGCCTGATCAGCGCGATCTCGGCCTCGCGGGTGATCAGTTCGGCAGTGTGTTTCCCGGCGAAGGATCGCGATTCCTGCCAGTTCGCCGCGCTGATCCAGTCCATGACCAGGTCCTCGATCAGCAGCGGCCGGTACGCGGCGTCGATACCGGCCGCCCAGACCTCGTCGAGAACTTCCAGATGCCGTTGGGCCCGTGAACCGAGGAGCAGGAGCAGCTCCTCAAGCGCGACTAACGCCGAATCCGTCAGCAGCTCCTCCTCGTGCACCTTAAGGTAGCTCTTCGACTGCCTCCAGGTAGGCGCCGTAATCCACTCGACCACGACGTTGATCTGCTCCGGGGTCAGACTCAACCAGTCCGGAGCTTCGGTCCGGTTGACCGTCCACCAGGCGCGGTCGACCTCGATTGCGTTGCGGTGGCGATGCCCGCGTAAAATCTTGCGGGCCGCGAGCACGAGGGCGTCCGGGGTGTCGGTCTCGTCCGACCTAAGCAGAGCGGCGAGCTCACCGAACCCAGTCGACGGGTCGCCGTGCCGGACATGGAATTCGGCACGCTCGATGACCAGCACGTCGCGGGCATCTGGCGACTCGGCGAACCCGTCGATGGAGCTGGTGTAGACATCGACCCCGTCGGAGATCCGGTCGAGCCCGGCGAGGTGACCGGCGAGGTTGTTCAGCGAGGTGACGAGGTGGGGCAGACAGATGACGGGGTCGGTCTCGGCGAGCACACGGAAGGCGTCCACCGCCTCCGCGCCGGGATCCAGAGCCGACTCCCGCTGTCCGGTCGCGGCCAGGTAGACGGCGTGGTCGTTGAGCACCATCGCCAGGAAGGGCAGGTAGGTCACGGCGTTGGCCGTGGTCAACACCCGGTAGATGCTGACCGCCTGCTGGACCGGTGCCAGGGCGATCTCATACTGCCCGAGCTCGGCCAGCTTGGTGGCGAGCTGGTGCACCACCACCGCGAGCTCGGGCAGGTAAACCTCAGGCATGCCCTTGAACAGCCGGTACAGGGCATCGACACCAGGCGTCCCGGCTATCGAGGCGTGCCGCGCCAGATGACGTCGCAGATACGGGCTGCGCCGATCCGGCTCACCGTCCACCGGGGGTTCCGCCTCGGTCAGGGTCACCAGCGTCTCGGCCAACGCCTCGGCCTGCGGACTACCGGGAACCGGCAGCGGCGACCCGAGAAAATGCTCGACAAGCTCCTGGTGGTACAGCCGGTAGATCACTTCCCCGTCCTGGTCGTCCTCGACGACGTAACACCCGTAGTGCTCCAGCACCCAATCCACGTCCGCGCCGCGGTACTCCACACCACCTCGACTCAGTGCGGTCGCCGCGGCCTGCCACACCACCCGTGGCATGCCCCGACCCAGGTTCCAGGCCAACGTACCCAACAGCTCCCGGGCGGCACCGGGAATCTCGACACCGTCGCGAACCAGGGTCACACCGACCGAGAGGTCACGGTCCAACGCCCCGCCGACCGTCATCGCGAGCTGCTGCTGCCAGCCCTGCGAACCGACGTCGATGACCCGCCGCAGAACCTGGGAGGTCATGATCCAGGCGTAGAGAAATCCGCCGAACTCCGTGGCCCTACCAGCCAGGGCCGGGGCCACCCGCTCCACGAGATCGTCACGACCGCCGGCGCGCAGCCGCCTCGCCACGTACTGCTCGATGTCGTCCGTGGTGTCCGTCTCGTCGTCAAGATCGATGATCGACACATCACGTCCGAACATCTCCTGCAGCCCGACGACGCGTAACCCCTCGGGGGACGGCCCGCGCCACAGGAACTCCTGTTGGTGGGTCGTGAACAGCACGCGTGCCACCGTGGCGAGCGCGACCAGCAGCTCCGTCGCAATCTTGTCGAAGTACTCGGGAATCACGTCGTCCAACCCGTCGAGCACCAGGGTGGGCGGGGACGTCATCCTCGCGATGCCGGCGATCAGTTGCCAGCCCGCCTGCGGCCTGGGCAAGCCAAGCTGTTCGGCCAGCGCGACCACGAAATCCTGCTCGCTCATACCGCACAGATGTACCCACGCATCGACAGCGCCGGTACCTGGGTCCGGGTCCGACGGCCCGGGAGGGGCGTGCGTGAGCAACTCCTCCCGGTCGCGGGGGTCAGACAGCGCGGCGATGTGCCCCGCCACGGCCGACTTGCCGCATCCCGCCGGCCCGGTCACCACGAGAACGCCGGGAGTGTCGCCACCCATCCAGGCCACGATGCGCTGCAGCACCGCGCGGCGACCGGTGAACAGCCACCCCTCGTGCCGCGGCTGGACACCGCAGGGTGCCACCTCTGCGGTCATGTCCACCTCCATATGTCCACCCGCCATCCCCCACAGTCCTCTCGGGGACGGCCGGAGCACAGTGTCGTCATCCAACTCCGTCATCCAACTCCCCGATCAACCCCTCCGGATCGGGCACACTACCCCGAGCGGCCATCCACCCAGACAGCCAGTGCACCAGGCCAAGTCCGGCGCGAACGTGCGGACCGGCTGACCGTAGATCCGCTCGGTGATGCTCGCGGCGCGCTCCCTGCTGGGCGTGGCACGAGCGGGTGTCTCGTAGGCTTGCCTGGTGATGACAACGCAACCGGCGGCTCGGTACGCGTTCGCCCAGCTAGGCACCGTGCCCGTCGTGACGTGGCCGATGTTCGACGCGCACCCGCTGGACGCCATCGTGACCACCCGTGCCGGCGGAGTGTCGGCCGGCCGGTACGAGTCGTTGAACCTCGGGCTCCATGTCGGCGACGAGGACGAGTTCGTCCTGGAGAACCGGCAGAAGGTGGCCGCCGGCCTCGGCGCCACCCTGGACGACTTCGTGTTCTGTGAGCAGGCACACCGACGTACGGTGTTGATCGTTGGCCCCGACCATCGTGGACGTGGTGCGCGCGAGCGGGCTACCGCGATCCAGGGCACCGACGCGCTGGTCACGGTCACACCCGGCGTGGTGCTGGTGGTGCTGGTGGCCGACTGCGTACCGCTCGTGCTGTTCGAACCGCACGCGCACGTACTCGGATGTGTCCATGCTGGTTGGGGCGGTACCGTCAGCGGCGTCACCGCTGCGGCAGTAGCTGCGATGGTTGGTCTCGGCGCTGACCCGAGTTGCATAGTTGCTGGCATCGGGCCGGCGATCGCACCGGACCGCTATCAGGTCGGCGACGACGTTGCCGAAGCTGCGCGCACCGCTTTTCCTGACGACCTCGGCGGTGTTATCCGGCCGGACGGTAAGGGGCGCTGGCTGTTCGACCTGTGGGAGGCCAACCGCAGGCAGCTCAACACGGCCGGGGTGCCCGATGAGCACATCCACATCGCCGGTCTTGCGACGGGCGAGGACACACCGTTCTTCAGCCATCGCGTTGAACAGCCGTGTGGGCGTTTCGCCGCGGTGGCCCGGCTGCACGACCGGCCTATGTCATGACTGTGTTCCGCTACCTTGACTACCGGATCGAGCCCCAACACCAACGGCTCGTGTGCGACTACGCTGTGGACGATCGGCCGTTCCGCGAGGAATTTCGGTTTCCTGGCGACGGCGATTGGACCGCAGCGCCGGTCGCGGAAGCGGCTCGCCTGGTGTTCCTGCTCGCGGGCATCTCCTATTACAAAACTGCAGCGCCACCCGTGATCGACCTCGGCAACGTGGCGCTGACCGATGCCGAACGCGACTTCCTGCGGTCCTACTACCTCAACGGGCTTGGCGAGTTCGCGCACATTCTCAACCTGAACCTTTCCGGCCTGCGTATCGTCGGCCCGACCCTAGACCGTCGCGTGCCCGTCGGCTACGCGGCGCGGCCCGGCCGCCCGCTCGTTCCATTCGGCGGCGGCGTAGACTCCATTACCACGGTGGATCTGCTCGCCTCGCGGACTGACGACGCGGCGCTCTTCGTGGTCAACCGACCGGACGACCGCTTCGACGCGATCGAGCGCCCGGCCGCGGTCACGGGACTGCCCATCGTCCGTGCCGAACGCATCATCGACGATCAGATCCTGCGTTCCCGTGAGCTCGGCTTCCTGAACGGACATGTGCCGGTGACGGGAATCCTGTCCGCAGCCGCCGTCATGGCCGCGGTGCTCGACGGCCGGGACGCGGTGGTGATGTCCAACGAGTGGTCGTCCTCGATCGCCACGATCGACGTGAACGGCCGCTCCATCAACCACCAGTACTCCAAGAGCCTAACGTTCGAGAGGGGGTTGCGGATGATGATCACCTCGTCGATCGGTAACGGGCTCGAATACTTCTCCGCGCTGCGGCCCTTCACCGAGCTGTGGATCGCCTCCCGGTTTGCCCAGCTAGACCAGTACCTCGACACGTTCCGGAGCTGCAACCGGGCATTCCACATCGATAAGACAGTGCGCTTGGCGCAATGGTGTGGAGTGTGCGACAAGTGTTGTTTTATCGATCTGATTCTCGCGCCCTTCCTCAGCAGGGCGAGGTGCACCCAGATCTTTCACGGGCGCGAGCCGCTGGAACACCCGGATGCACAGAGTAGCAAGGGCCAGACGAACGGCGAGCGGTTCCGAACCCTGGTCGGCCTGTCCTCTGGCACCAAGCCATGGGAGTGCGTCGGTGACGTGACCGAATGTCAGGCCGCGGTGCTGCTGGCCGCCACACATAACGATCGGACCGCCAACCCGACGCTCGGCACGCTCGCCGGTGAGCTTCGTAGCCGTGGCATCGAGCCGGAGGTCGACGCACTGCTGCGACCGATCGGCACCCACTTCATCCCGGAGCGTTATGCAGTCGACGATCTGCTGGTCTGACCTCGCCGGCAGGAACGTCGGACTGTACGGACTGGGCCGCGAAGGCCGGGCCAACTTGCGCAAGTGCCTCGCGCTCGGCCTCGACCCGGTATTGGTGGATGACGTTCCCGCGGCCGACGATCCATCCGTGCTGGCCACCGGCGGCGGCGGCGCGGCCGCCCTGCTCGCGTGTGATGTGGTGGTCAAGACTCCGGGCATCTCCCGCTATACCAACCCCACTGTTCAGAAACTCGCCGCACAAGGCGTGCCGGTGGTCGGCGGGCTCGGTCTGTGGTTGCCGGAGGCCGATCGCAGCCGCGTGCTGTGCGTTACCGGCACGAAGGGCAAGAGCAGCACCGCGGCTATCGCCGGTCACCTGCTCGGCAGGCTCGGATACCGCTGCCTCGTCGGCGGCAACATCGGGATACCTCCCTACGATCCCTTGCTCGGCGTCGAACCTTACGACTACTGGGTCATTGAGGTCTCGAGCTATCAGGCAACCGACCTGGCGGCGTCTCCGCCTGTGGTGGCCGTGACCTCGCTGCATCCCGACCATCTACCCTGGCACCGCGGCGACGCCGAGATCTATTATCGAGACAAGTTGTCGCTGTGCACCCGGCCGGGTGCCGACCTCACCGTCGTCAACGGTGACAGCACCTTGTTGCGCGCCCGCCGCGACCAGCTGGGCCCACGTGTCGAATGGGTGTGCGCCAACCACGATCCCAGCTCGAACTGGATGGCACCCCTGGAGTTGCTCGGTGAGCACAATCGCCGCAATGCCTTGATAGCCCGCGCTGCGCTGTGTGCTCTGGGAGTCCCGGAGACCGCGAATGAGGCCGCGCTGCGCGAGGCCGCAGCCGGCTTCGAACACCTGGAGAGCCGGCTGCACCCGATCGGAACCGTCGGTGGCGTGCTCTTCGTGGACGACAGCCTGTCCACCAACGTGCTACCGACGCTCGCCGCGGTTGACGCGTTTCCCGCACGGCCCGTGGCACTCATCGTCGGCGGCCTCAGCCGAGGCATCGACTATGCCGAACTCGCCACCGGGCTGCGGGCCCGCTCGGCACCCACCCGGGTATTCACGATCCCCGACAACGGGCCGCACATCAGTTCTGTGCTGCGACGGTCTGACGTCGACGCCGTCGACTGCGCCGACCTCACCGCCGCTGTGACACGCGGTTTCTCGTGGGCCGCACCGGACGGTGTCGTCCTGCTGTCCCCGGCAGCTGCGAGCTTCGGCCGGTTCATCGACTACCGGGCCCGCGGCGATGCCTTCGCCACCGCGATGCGCGCCTGTGCCGTCCAATGGAACGCGACCAGAAACAAGCAGCCCGCTATCGGTTGACGTCCGAGCGAGCTTGACTGGCCAGGGGGTCGGCCCGGCCACGGCCGCTGCCCGGACAGACCGGCGCGCCCGCACCGCCCAGCCGGGTTCCTCACTAGACTCCGGTCGTGAGCTCGACATCGCCGCCCGCCGTCTCGGTCCGGGGGCTGGTGAAGCGGTACGGCCGTATCACCGCGGTGGACGGGCTCGACCTGGAGCTGCCCGCTGCGTCGGTGCTGGCCCTGCTCGGCCCCAACGGCGCGGGCAAGACCACCACCGTCGAGATCTGCGAAGGCTTCCTCTCCCCCGACGCCGGCGAGGTGCGGGTGCTCGGCGTCGATCCGTCGGGTGCGCCCGACGCGCTGCGCGCTCGCATCGGCGTCATGCCCCAGGGCGGTGGGGCCTACCCGGGGGTGCACGCCACGGAGATGCTGCGGGTCGTCGCAGCTTGTGCCGCACATCCGCTGGACGTGCACTGGCTGGTCGACGTGCTCGGGCTCGGCTCCTGCGCGCGCACCCCGTACAAGCGGCTGTCCGGCGGCCAGCAGCAGCGGCTTGCCCTGGCCTGTGCCATCGTCGGGCGTCCGGAGCTGGTGTTCCTCGACGAGCCCACCGCCGGGATGGACCCGCAGGGCCGCCGCCTGGTGTGGGAGTTGATCTCGGCGCTACGCCGCGACGGGGTGGCCGTGCTGCTCACCACGCACCTCATGGAAGAGGCCGAAAAGCTCGCCGATCAGGTGGTGATCGTCGACGACGGCCGGGTCGTCGCGCAGGGCAGCCCCGCCGCACTGACCGTCGGCAACGGGCACCAGGAGCTACGGTTTCGCGCCCGGCCGGGACTGGACGTCGGCGACCTCACCGCCGCCCTGCCCGCCGGCTACCGCGTCGCGGAGACGATCAGCGGGCGGTACCTCGTGCAGGGGCGCATCGATCCGGCCGTGCTGTCCTCGATCACGTCGTGGTGCGTGGCGCAGAACGTGCTGGCCGACGACGTGCAGGTCGCCCGCCGGAGCCTGGAGGACGTGTTCCTCGAACTCACCGGTCGGGAGCTGAGGACATGACCGACCGGTTCGCACCCGGCACCTTCACTCCCCGCCCCGGAGCGGGCTCACGGATCGGGATGCTCACGGCCCAGTCCGCGATCGAGCTGCGACTGGCCCTGCGCCACGGCGAGCAGGTGCTACTCACCCTGCTCATCCCGGCCGTGCTGCTGGTCGGGCTGACCCTGCTGGACGTCGTCGCGCTGCCCCGGCCTCGGGTGCAGGCCGTCGTACCCGGGGTGCTCGCGCTGGCCGTCATGTCCACGGCGTTCACCGGGCAGGCCATCGCCCTGGGCTTCGACCGGCGCTACGGCGTGGTGCGGCGGCTGGCCGCGACCGCGCTACCGCGTTGGCTGCTGGTGGCCGGGCGGTTGGTCGCGGTGCTCGGTGTCGTCGCGGTGCAGGTCGCGGTGCTCGGCGGCTTGGCCTTCGCGCTGGGCTGGGCACCCGCGGCCGACGGCCTGGGTTGGGCGCTGCTGCTGGTGCTGCTGGGCTGCGCGGCGTTCGGGTCGGTGGGGATCCTGCTCGGCGGGTCGCTGCGGGCCGAGGTGGTGCTGGCGGTGGCCAACGTCGTGTGGTTCGCCCTGCTGCTGGCCGGCGGCATCGTCATCCCGCTCGCGCAGCTCCCCGGGCCGCTCGCCGCGGTGGCCGCTGTGCTGCCGTCGGGCGCGCTGGCCGAGGGGCTGCGCGACGCCCTGGTCGCCGGTCAGGGCCCGGGCTGGGTGCCGGTACTCGTCCTGCTGGCCTGGACGGTCGGGGCGAGCCTGCTCGCCGTCCGCACGGTCAAGCTCCGCTGACCTCCGATCGGCGCCGACCGGCCGCCATTTCGCTGACTCGCCTGGTCCTGATTACCATCGGCCGGTGACCCGCCCCGCTGTTCTGGACCGACTTCCACCGACGCCGGCGCGCCTGATGCGGCGGCTCGCGATCGCCGCCGTCGTCGCCCAGGCCGGCATCGCGGTCACCGGATCGATCGTGCGGGTCACCGGTTCCGGGCTCGGCTGCCCGGAATGGCCCGAATGCTTCCCCGGGAGCCTGGTGCCCGTCGAGCACCCGGAGGTCGCCGCACTCACCCAGTGGGTCGAGTTCAGCAACCGGCTGCTCACCGTCGTGGTGGTGCTGGTGGCCGGGGCCTGCCTGCTCGCGGCGCTGAACACCCGGCCACGACGTCCCCGGCTCACCCGGCTCGCGCTCGTCCAGCCACTCGGTGTCGTCGCGCAGGCGCTGATCGGCGGTGTGACGGTGCTCACCGGGCTTGCCTGGTGGACCGTCGCCGGGCATTTCCTGGTCTCGATGGTGCTGGTGTGGCTCGCGGTACAACTCGTCGCTGCCGCAACCGAGGGCGACGGGCCGCCGCGTCCAGTCGTCCCGACCCCGGTGCGCGCTCTGATCGCGACGAGCACCGGCCTGCTGGCAGCCCTGCTCGTGGCCGGCACGCTCGTCACGGCCGCCGGACCGCATGCGGGCGACGCCGGCACCCCGCGACTGGATGTCCCCGTCACCGTCCTCGCGCAGGTGCACGCGAACCTACTGTTCGCCTACCTCGGAATCCTGGTCGCCCTCGGTTTCACGTTGCGCGCGGTCGCCGCACCCGCGCCGCTGCGGCGGCGGTATGCCGCACTCGTCGGGATCGTGCTCGCCCAGGGTGCGCTGGGTGGGACGCAGTTCGCCCTCGGGGTGCCCGAGGTGCTGGTGTCGTTGCACGTGCTCGGTGCCGGCCTGGTCACGGTGGGCGCGGCAGCGGTGTGGTCGGGCACGGTGCGCCGCGACCCGGCCGAGCCGACGCCGTCGGCCCGGCCACAGCTTGCCACCGCAACCGGGGCATGATCGCGCCGCAAGCGCGAGGGCATCCATCCGATGCAGCTGCCCTACATCGCCGGCCTCGAGGTCGCGGGCCGCTACTCACGACTGCTGGTCCGGGTAGAACCGCGCGACCCCGTCCACCCGGACACCGACCCGCTCCCCCACACCGGGCGAGGTCGGCTTGGCGGTACGGCACCGTATCGGCACCCCGTCGACGTCGAGCAGAACGGTGGTGTCGTGGCCATGGAACACGACTTCGAGCACCGTGGCGCGCACCGGCGCGTCGGCCGCCGCCGAGAGCCGGAGCTGCTCGGGGCGCAGCAACACCTGTCCCGGACCGTCGGCGACACCCGCCGGCACCGGGAGCACCCCGAGCGCGGTGTCCGCACAACCGCCCCGGACGGTCGCGGCGAGCACCACCGCGTCACCCACGAACGCCCCGACCCCCAGGTCCACCGGTTCGCCGTAGAGCACCCGCGGCGGTGCGGCCTGCACGACGCGCCCGTCGCGCAGCACCGCGACGAGATCGGCGGCGCCGAGCGCTTCCTGCTGATCGTGGGTGACGAGCACGGCGGTGGCTCCGGCAGCGCGCAACGCGGCCCGTACCTGCTCGCGAACCTCGGTGCGCAGCCCGGCGTCCAGTGCGGTGAACGGCTCGTCGAGGAGCACCAGTGCCGGAGCCGGGGCCAACGCCCGGGCCAACGCCACCCGCTGCTGCTGACCACCGGAGAGCTCGGTGGGCATCCGCCGGCCGTAGCCCCCCAGACCCACCAGCTCCAGCATCTCCTCGACCCGCGGCCCGCGACGGGCCGCGCGGCCGAGCCCGAACCCCACGTTCGCGGCCACGCTCAGGTGCCCGAACAACGCCCCCTCCTGCGGTACCAACCCGACCCGGCGGCGTTCGGGCGCGATGTCCACGCCGTCGCCGGCCACCAGCTCGCCACCGAGCCTGATCGTGCCGCCGTTGAGCGGGTGGAACCCGGCGATCGCCCGCAGCAACGTGGTCTTTCCGCAGCCCGACCCGCCCAGTACCGCCGCCAGTGCCCCGACCGGCACCTCGAGGTCGACGCCGTGCAGCACCGGCACGCCCGGGTAGCCGGCGTGCACCCGCGCCACCGACAGCGCGCTGGCCGGCTTGCGCTGCCCCCGGTCCGACCGCACGAGCGACGGCTCGCTCGCCAACTCGCTCACCCGCCGCTCCGGCGCAGCACCCGGTCCAGCACCAGGGTCGGAATCGCGGCGACGAGGATCAGCACCACGGCGAACGGTGCGGCGGCGGCGAATGCACCCGCGCCGGTGTAGCTCCACAGCTGGACCGCCAGCGTGTCCGCGCCGGTCGGCCGCAACATGAGCGTGATCGGCAGCTCCTTGGCGCACGTGAGGAACACCAGTGCCGCCCCCGCCGCGACGCCCGGTGCGGCCAACGGCAGCGTGACCCGGGCGAAGGTCGCGACCGGCCCGTGCCCGAGTGACCGGGAGACCTCCTCCAGCACCGGTGGCGCGGCCGCCACCGCCGTGCGCACCGCCCCGATCGCCAGCGGCAGGAACAGCACCGCATAGCCGACGACCAGCAGCGGGTTCTCCTGGTACAGGTCGGGCAGCAGCCGGATACCGACGAACACCAGCGCCAGCCCCACTGTGACGCCCGGCAACGCGTGCCCGGCGTACGCGGCGGTCTCGATGCCGGCGGTGAGCCGGCCCCGGTGCCGGGCGGCGAGCACCCCGACCGGGATCGCGAGCGCCGTGGTGACCAGCGCCCCGAGCCCCGCCACCTGCACGGTGACCAGCGCCGCCGAGCTCAGCGAGCCCCACTGCACACCGGCCGAGGACCCGACGAGCATCCAGTGGGCGAGGCTGTACACCGGAATCCCCAGCGATACGGCCACGGCCACCCCGACGAGCCCGAGCCCGGCGAACCGCCATCGCCCCAGCCGCACCGGCAGCACCGACCGGCCGACGCCACGGCCCACCCGGGTGGCGGCCCGGCCACGGGCTCGGGATTCACCCCAGGTCAGCACGGCCGCGAGCACGACCAGCACGCACCCGAGGACGGCGGCCGGGGTGCGGTCGAACGTGGCGCGGTAGCTGGTGTAGATGCCGAGGGTGAACGCGTCATAGCGCATCAGCGAGACCGCGCCGAAGTCGCTGAGCACGTACAGGGCCACGAGCAGCCCGCCCGCGGTGGCCGATGGCCATACCCGCCGCAGGGTCACCCCGAGCAGGACCCGGATCGGCCGATGCCCCAGCGATCTGGCGACCTCCTCCAGACCGCCGTCCCCACCGCGCAACGCGGCGGCCACCGGGAGCAGCACGTACGGGAAACTGACCGCGGTGAGCACCCCGAATGCCCCGGGAAAGCCGGCCAGGCCGGGCCACTCGGAGATCCAGGTGAACCCGGCGACGTAGGACGGCACGGCCAGCGGCAGCACCAGCAACACCGACCAGAGCCGCCGTCCGGGCAGGTCGGTGCGCACCACCAGCCAGGCGCCGATCGTGCCGATCACCACACAGGCCGCGGTGACCGACCCGGCCAGCGCGACGCTGCGCACGAGCAGCTCACCGGTGCGCGGGCGCATGAGGATCTCGACGAAGGTGACCAGGCCCGACTCCAGCGCCCGGATGCCGAGATAGACCAGCGGCGTGACCGCGAGCAGCCCGGCCACCGCTGCACCGGCGATGAGCAGCGGCGACGCGCCCAGCCGCCGTCTGCGGACCCGGACCGGCGGCGCACCGAGCGGCACCGGGCCGGCCTGGAGGGTGGTCATCAGCTCAGACCGGCCTCCTGCAGCAGCGCCTGCGTCTGCTGCAAGGTGGACAGATCCGACAGGTCGATGTCCGGCGGCTGTAGCGAGCTCAGCTCGGGCAGATCGTGGACGGTGGAGGTGATCCCGGCGCGCACCGGGTACTCGGCGGTGACGTCGGCGAAGTACTGCTGGGCGGTGTCCGAGACGAGGAACTCCACAGCCCGGCGCGCCAGCTCCGGCTGGTCGGTGGCGGCCAGGACGCCGGCGCCGGCCACGTTGACCAGCCCCAACGGATCACCCCCGGGGACGTAGAACACCTTGGCGTTGACCTTGTCCGCACCGAGCTCGGCGACCCGCTCGTACCAGTAGTAGTGGTTGGACAGGCCCAGCGCGATCTGCCCGGTGTCCACCCCGTCCAGGGTCTGGATGTTGTTGCCGAAGCGCACCGGCTCATTGGCGGCGAACGCGGTGAGCCACTGCCGCGCGCCCTCCTCGCCGCGCACCACCCGGATCCCGGTGACGAACGCCTGCCAGGAGGGGTTGGTGGGCGGGTAGCCGATGCGACCCTTCCACTTCGGGTCGAGCAGCTCGTCCAAGGTGTCGGGCACCTCGGCCTCGGACACCTGGCGCGGGTCGTAGAACAGCACCCGGGACCGCGCGGAGGTGCCCACCCAGGTGCCGTCGGCGGCCCGGTACTGCTCGGGCACTGCGCTGAGCACCGGTGCGGGCAGCGGTTGGAGCCTGCCTTCCCGGTCCAGCGCACCCAGCGCCCCGGCGTCCTGAGAGAAGAACACATCGGCCTCGGTGCCGTCGCCCTCCTCGAGCAGCTGTGCGGCCAGCTCGGCGGTGTCGCCGTAGCGGATCTCGACCGTGCCGCCGATCCGTTCCTCCAACTGGGTGAGCAGACCACCGACGAGCTGCTCATTGCGGCCGGAGTAGATCGTGAGATCGGCGGACTCCCCGCCGCATGCGGTGAGGGCTGCCGTCAGCAGCAACACGACCCCGACGACGAGCGGGCGGGCAGACGAACGGGCGCTGAACAATGCGTCTCCTGCTATCTTCGCCGATCCTCGGGCAGGTGAGCATAACCTCTCCCGGCCGATCCTCATACCACCGCGCGGTCTCCGGCCAACGCGGTGACGATCTCCGGCACATTGTTGACGCACAGCGCATCCACCCCGGCAACCAGCAGCTGCCGGGCGAAGTCCAGGCTCGGACACCAGGCGAGGAACTCCCGGCCGCTGGCGTGCACCATCTCCAGCACATACGCCAGCGGGCGTTGCAGGGTTTCGGGTTCGACGGTGTTGGGCCGCAGGGATCCCCAGTGCGGGGCCAGGACCTGCACGTCGAGATGCCCGGCCGCGGCGACCGCTTGCCCGATCGGGAAGTCCAACCAGGTCAGCAGCCCGCGGGCCACGCCGGGGGCGAGCTCCCGAGCGATGTCCAGGGCTGATGGATCGAACGAGCTGATGAGCAAGTCACGGCGCCGCGCCTCGTGTCGGGCGACGGCGGCGAGCCTGCCCATGGTGGTCAGCGCTCGCTCGCGGGTCGCGTCCTCCATCGCGGTCTTGACGTCCAGCTGGGCACCCACTCCCGTGGGCAGGCAGTCGAGCAGCTCATCCAGGCGCATCACGCCGCGGGCGCCGGCCTCGACGCCGCTGATGTCGGCGTAGAAGACACCGTCGACATCAGCCGGGTTGTGCGCAACCACCAGCTGGTCGTCGCAGGTCCGCCGGACGTCCACCTCGATCCAGTCGATACCCAGCGCCGCGGCGGCAAGGAACGAGGCAAGGGTGTTCTCCCGGTATCCGTCGACCGTCCCGCACCCACACCCACGATGGCCCACCAGCATGGGCCGGGGACCGAACACACCGCTGCCGCTCATACCGCGCCGGGGCCCCACACCGCGCCCGGCCCGACGGACCGGGCTAGGCGGCGGGGCTGACCGCCTTGCTCACCTCCGAGTTGGCACGTTCGAGATCACCGATGAAATCCACCTCGACCACGAAGAAATCCGAGATGTCCAGCGCCCGCATGCGCAGCCCGGCCGACTCGATCGCCGACTCGATGCCGCGTTCGAAGTAGTCCTGGTCTGTGCAACGTTCGAGGTGCGCGATCAGCGTCGCCTTGTCCGACGACGCGACGTAGTTGATCCCGATGGCCTCCCCACGCCCATCGGTAAGCGCCTTGGACAGTCGCAGCACGCATCCGTCGGCATCAAGAGTGTATGCGACCTCCTCATCGCCGACCGCAGCCGTATTCACACAGACGAAGGACGTGTCGGCCGAGATCATCGGCTGGATCCGGTCGAGCAGACCGGTCTCGAACACGACATCGCCGTTGAGCCACAGCACCCCGCCGGGCAGGGACAACCGCAAGGCGTGGAGCAGGCTCGTGGCGGTGTTGGTCCAGCTGAAACGGTGGTTGTAGGCGAACAGGAGGTCGGGCGCAGCGTCCATGATCAGATCCGGCTTGTAGCCGACGACGGCCATCACCCGGGCCGGCGGGAAGGCCTCGTCGAGGTGGTCCAGCTGGCGTTGCAGGATGCTGCGTCCGTCGGCCAGCGGGGTGAGCGGCTTCGGCGAGGGCAGGCCGAGCCGGGTACCCATACCCGCAGCCAGGATCACTACCTGTGGGTGGCTCATGCCGGGCTCCCTTGCGGTTGCAGGGTCGGGTGGGATGCCGACCCGGACGATGCGGCGATCCGGTCGGGTTCGCCGTGCTCGGGATCCGTCCACTTCGTCAGCTCCTCGCGGGTGCGCAGGACAGCGTCGACGGCGGACAGGAATCGCGCGGTGCTCTCGCCGGGGGCGAGGTCACCGAAGTAGTGGCGGCGCATCTCCACCCGGGCGGCGCGGTGCTCGTCGCCGGCCAGGCGCGCAGTCAGGGTGGCCGTGAGGCCGCCGATCGTGGTCGCGTCGAGCACGTCGGCGCAGCGGCTGATCGGGGCCTCGGCGTGCAGCCGGGCGCGGTCGCCGTACCGGTCGACGAGGAAGATCGGCCGGTCGACCCGCAGGTACAGGAAGTCCAGTCCGACCGAGGACACATCGGTGATCATGAGATCGCAGCGGGGGATGACCGCGAGGATGTCGGAGTGGAGCTCCGTGCGGTGCCCGGCGTCGGGGTCATCCCGCCGGGCGTCGTCCACCAGCGCGACGATCCGCCCGTGAGCCTCGACGATCTCCGGCGTGGTACTGCTGACCACGCGGGGATGGGGCTTGTAGACCACCCGCACGCGCGGCACGGCCAGCGCGGCTGTCACGATCACCGGCCCGTGGACCTCGACCGAGGTGTAGTCGTTGGCGGTGTTCTCCCCTTCCCAGGTGGGGGCGTAGAGGATGGTGGGCCGGTCGAGGGCCGCAAGCACCGGCTCGGGCTGCAGGTCCAGCTGCGGGCGACCGACGCGGACGAGCTTGCGCGCGTCGAACTCGACGAGCGCCGCACGGTGCCGGAGCACCGCGGCCTCCCCGGCGACGAAGACCCGGTCGTAGGCCTTCACCTGGTTGCTGACCATGCAGACCTTGTCGCTCTCGCCATGGTTCACATGGACGTGCGCCATCGTCGGCACGGTCAGCGACAGGAAGTTGTACATGGAGTTGTTGACATAGATCGCCATCGCGAACGCGCTGGTCTCGTAGAGACCGGCCAGGTCGGGCCAGGTCGGGGCGAACACCGCCCGCAGCCCGGTGAGCCGGCCGAGTGCGGAGTAGGTCTCGGGGTGGCCGGTCACGATCACCACCGGATGGCGGCGATCGAGCAGTTCGAACACGGGCAGCCACTGGCGTAGCTGGTAGAGCAATCGCTGATCGTCGGCGAAATACACGACGATCTCGCCGTCGACCGGCTCGCCGGGGGTGTACCCGGCCGGGCGGCCCACCCGCCTCCCGTCCAGCAGGTGATGCGGATCATCGACGGGTGGCGGGTCGACGTTCTGGCGGCTGTTTCCGTGCCCCAACTGAGCTCCCCACACTGAACAAGGCAACAAGGATCAGGAACGAACTGAGTGGCGAGGCGAGCGGCCCAGCCGACGAAACCGTGGCGCGCCGTGGCCGAATTGTCGCGCCCGGACACCTCCGAGACAAGTCGTCGAGGTCTGCTCGAAACCCGTCGTTCACGGTGGGTGTCGTCGGTGCCGAGAGCTGCCGACGCGCCGTCCCCCGCTGAACCTGCCCGGCCCCAGGTGTCACATGGTCACATGTCGCTGCTCAATCGAGGAGCCGAATCGCGACAGGTGACCATGTCGCGGTTACCGGATTGGGGGTCTCGTGCGGGCTGACCGAGTGGCGCTCATGCACCGTCGCCGGTGAGCTTCCCCTCGGCCATCCGGCGGTAGACCTGCGCGGCGGCTCGGGAGAACCCGTCGGGCAGCCCGAGTGCGGCGATCGCGTCGGCCGCCTCGTCCATCTCCCCCGCCCACCGCCACGCCTTCGACCCGGCCCGGTCGACCGCGTCGCGCAGCTCCGTGGAGTAGTCCACCCCCGTCCGGACCAGCTCGCCGCGCAGGGCGTCCTCCACTCCGAACCCGCGCGCAGCGGCCGCCAACTCCAGCCAGAGGGCCGGGAGCGCCTTGCTCTGCAGCCCGTAGCAAGCCTTGAGCGCGCTCGCCCGGCCGAGATCGCGACCCAGCACCCGCGACTCGAACGGTGAGCCCACGAACAGGCCGGCGACGGCGGCGGCGGACTCCCCCGACAGCCACAGCACCGTACGACCCGGCTCCCATGCGGGCGGGCCGATGACGGCCCCGTCCACGACGCGGTGCGCGCCCAGCAGCTCACCGATGCCCCGAACGGTGCCCGGCGACACCGCGTTCGCCTCAACGAAGAGCGGCCGGTGGGCGCGGCCCTGCACCGCCGCCCCCACCTGCTCCGCGACCTCGCGTGCGGCATGCGGCGGGCAGATCGAGATGATGACGTCCGAGCGGCGGGCCAGCTCGGTGAGATCCGGCACCCCGACGAGGTCGGCGGCCGCCGCTCGCTGGGACGTCGCATCGCTGCGCCCGGCAGCCGCCCAGAGGACGGCCCCGGCCACCCGTTTGAGCGCCGACCCGAGCGCCGCCCCCATCAACCCGGGATGCACCACCCCGATCACCGGGCGCGGTGGCAGGACCTCACCGGCTTCGCTCACGAGCGTCATCATCGTGCATCGCGACGACGCGCAGGTACGGCCTCCCTCCTACTCCACCGGCCCGACCGGGTCTGGCCTACGCAAGCCGGTCGGTCTTGCAGAAAGGCGACACCAACCAGCGTGCCGCGCAGCGTCCCAAAGGGACTGATTTAGCCTAGGCTGGCCTATAAGACGGCGAAAGAGTCGCCTCGCATGTCTGAGGACGTGATCGCCACCACCGGGAGAGGGGGCCGCGGTGCCGCCAGAAGCGAGCGCGGGGCGGGCATTGCTGCTCGGGACGATCAGCCGGCACCGGAAGGATCTCGGCGTCGCCGCCGCCCTGGCCTCGACGCACCAGGTCGGGGAGGCGCTGGTGCCAGTGCTCATCGGCGTCGTCGTGGACAGTGCGGTGATCACCGGCTCGGTTTCGCAGCTGATGTGGTGGATCGCCGCACTGGCGGTCGTCTTCCTCGGCTTTTCCTACTCCTACCGGTTCGGAGCGCGCGCCGCCGAACGCGCCGCCGAGCAGGTCGCGCACGAGCTGCGCATCCAACTGACCCGCCGGATCCTCGACCCGCACGGCGGTGCGTCGGCCGGGCGCCTGTCCGGCGAGCTCGCGAACACCGCCGCCGGCGACGCCAAGCGGGTCGGCGCATTCATCCTCGCGCTGCCCTTCGGCCTGGCCGCGCTGGCGGCCCTGCTGGTCGCGACCGTCGCGCTGCTGCGGGTGTCGGTGCCGCTCGGCCTACTCGTCCTGCTCGGCACTCCGCCGTTGCTGTTGGCCACCCACCTGGTCGGCAAGCCGTTGGAGCGTCGTACCGACATCGAGCAGGACACGGCCGCGCGCGCCTCCGGACTAGCCGCCGACCTTGTCAGCGGGCTCCGGGTACTCAAGGGCATCGGCGCCGAGGACGCCGCGGTGGCGCGCTACCGGCGTACCAGCCAGAGCTCGCTGGCCGCCACCCTGCGCGCGGCGCGGGCGCTCGCCGCGCACGACGGTCTGGTGCTGGCCATGACCGGGCTGTTGATCGCCGTGATCGCGCTGGTCGGCGGCCGACTCGCGACCGAAGGCGCGATCAGCATCGGCGGCCTCGTGACCGCCGTCGGTCTCGCACTGTTCCTGCTCGACCCGCTGTCCGTCTTCTCCTGGGTCAACGCCGAACTCGCCCAGGCGCGCGCGTCCGCCGCCCGGATCGCCGCCGTCCTCGACGCCCCACCAGCCGTCACGAGCGGGAGCGGCCGGCCGCCGCAGCCGGTGCACGGCGCCGTTGCGCTACGCGGCGTCGTGCATGCCGAGCTCCGGGGGGTGGATCTCATGGTGGACCAGGGAGAGACGCTCGGGGTGGTTGCCCCGGCGCCGGCCATCGCCACCGCGTTGCTGGCCTGTCTGTCCCGAGACGTCGACCCGACGGCCGGCACCGTCGAGCTGGACGGCGTACCGCTCACGGAGTTCGACCCCGACACGGCCCGCGCCGCGATCCTGGTGGCCGGGCATGACGCCGATCTGTTTGCCGGCACGCTGCTGGAGAACGTCAAGGCCGGTCGTGCGTCCGAAGGCACGGTCGAGCGGGCGCTTGCCACCGCCGCCGTGGACGAGGTAGCGGCCGCGCTGCCGGGGGGACGGCACGCCGCCATCAGTGAACGCGGTCGCTCGCTGTCCGGTGGCCAACGTCAGCGGATCGCGCTCGCCAGGGCGCTGGCCGCCGACCCTCCCGTCCTCGTGCTACACGACCCGACCACGGCCATCGACGCGGTCACCGAGGCGCGTATCGCGGGGGTGCTGCGGCAGATGCGACGGGGCCGGACGACGATCGTGGTGAGTACCAGCCCGGCGCTGCTCGCGGCAGCCGATCGCGTCGTCCTGCTCGACGCCGACGGGGTGCGTGCCGTCGGGCACCATGGCGAGCTGGTGCGCACCAACCCGGCGTACCGGTCGGCGGTGCTGTCGTGACGCGCAGGCCCGAGCCGGGTGCCCGCGCGCTGCTGCCCATCGCCACGGCGGCGCAGACCCGCGCCGCCGTGGGCACGCTCCTGGCGGCGCGGCGCCCGCTGACGCTGGGCGCCCTCGTGATGCTCGTGGCCGCGACCGCTGTCGGCCTGCTGACCGCTCCCCTGCTCGGCCGCATCGTCGACCTGGCGGTCGCCGGCTCACCGCCGGAGGCGATCACCGTGCCGGCCGTCCTCATCGGCGTGGTCGCGGTCGTGGGTGGGTTGTTGACGACCGTGAGCGTCGCGCTGGTCGCCCGGCTCGGCGAGAGCATGCTGGCCCGGATCCGGGAACGGTTCGTCGAGCGGGCCCTACGCCTGCCGCTCGAGCAGGTCGAGGACGCCGGCTCCGGCGATCTGACCGCGCGGGTCACCGGCGACGTGTCGGTGATCGCCGAGGTCGTGCGCCAGGGCATTCCCAAGCTGAGCCGGGCGGTGCTGACCATCATCCTGACACTCGGCGCCCTGGGCATCCTCGACTGGCGCTTCCTACTCGTCGCCCTGCTGGCGGTGCCGATCCAGGCGCACACGGTGCGCTGGTACACCCGTGCGGCGGTCCCGCTGTATGCCCGGCACCGGGTGGCGGTCGGCGTGCAACAGCAGCAGCTGCTCGACACGATCGGCGGCGCCGACACCGTGCGGGCGTACCGCCTCACCGAGGAGCACGTGCAGCGGGTGAACAGACACTCACTGGTCGCTGTCGACCTCGTACTGCGCGGGGTCCACCTGCTCACCCGCTTCTACGCCCGGCTGAACCTCGCCGAGTTCGTCGGCCTCGCGGCGGTCCTCGTCGCAGGCTTCCTGCTGGTCCGGGCCGGCAGCGTGAGCGTCGGCACCGCCACCGCCGCGGCGCTGTACTTCCACAATCTCTTCGCCCCGATCAACGTCGCGCTGGCCTCCGTCGACGACGCGATGTCGGCTACGGCCAGCCTCTCACGGCTGGTGGGCATCGCGAACCTGCCCGTGCCCGCGGCGGCGGTGCGCTCCCCCGTCTCCGTCGACGCATCGGTCAAGGCCAGCGATCTCGGGCATGCCTACCTGCCCGGGCACCCGGTGCTCCACGGCGTGGACATCGTCATCGACGCCGGTGAGCAGGTGGCGCTGGTCGGTGCGAGCGGTGCGGGAAAGACCACGCTGGCCAAACTGATCGCCGGTATCCACCGGCCTACCGAGGGATCGGTGAGCCTCGGCGGGGTCGAGCTGGGAGAGCTCGACCCGACCGGTGTCCGGCGGATCGTCGCGCTGGTCACCCAGGAGGTGCACGTCTTCGCCGGCACCCTCGCCGACGACCTGCGGCTGGCCCGTCCGGACGCCGACGACGCAGCGCTGCACACGGCGCTGGACCGGGTCGGCGCGCTGGAGTGGGCTGCGGCGCTGCCCGACGGCCTGGACACGGTCGTCGGCGAGGGGGCGCACCGGCTCACCGTCACGCAGGCCCAGCAGCTCGCGCTGGCCCGCCTGGTACTGGCCGACCCGCCGGTGGCGATCCTTGACGAGGCGACCGCCGAGGCCGGCAGCGCGGGCTCCCGGACGCTCGAGGCGGCTGCCGCCAGCGCGCTGACCGGACGGACCTCGCTGGTGGTCGCCCATCGGCTCACCCAGGCAGCAACCGCAGACCGGGTGATCGTGCTCGACGGGGGGCGCGTGGTGAGCAGCGGAACGCACGCGGAACTACTCGCCGAAGGCGGACGGTATGCGGCGCTGTGGGCGGCGTGGTCGACCAGCCGCGGCGACGGATCTGAGTGACACTCCTTGCTATTAAAGTTAGGCAATCCTAATATCAGAAGATGCCACAATCCGAGACCGTCTTCGACGGGCGCCACGCAGTGCGTGAGGTCGACGAGCTGTCGTGGCCGGCGGCGTTCGAACAGCAGGTCGAGCGATCACCAGATGCGGTAGCGGTGGTGTGCGAGTCCGACCGGCTGACCTACGCGGAGCTCAACGCCCGTGCGAATCGGTTGGCCCGGTTGCTGCGCCGGCGCGGCGTGGACACCGAGGACGTCGTCGGTGTCGCGCTACCGCGCTCGATCGACCTGGTGGTCACGCTGTTGGCGGTGTTGAAAGCCGGTGCGGCGTACCTGCCGCTGGACCTGGACCACCCCGGCGATCGAGTCGAGTTCATGGTGCGGGACGCGGGGTGCCGGCTCGTGGTCTCGACCGTCGAGCACAGCGGTGAGCTTCCCGACGTCGAGGGCCTCGAGCCGGTACTGCTCGACGATGACGATCTGGGCGGCTTCGACAGCACCGATCTGGGCGAGAGCCCGGCTGGTCTGGACCATGCGGCCTACGTGATCTACACCTCGGGCTCGACCGGGCGCCCGAAGGGTGTGGTCGTCTCCCACGAGGGGTTCGGCAGCCTGGTCGCCACCGCGATCGATCGGCTCGGTGTGAACGCCGACAGCCGGGTGCTGCAGTTCGCCTCGGTCGGTTTCGACGTCGCTGTATGGGACCTGACGATGACGCTGTGCGTCGGTGGCCGGGCCGTCGTGGTCCCCGCCGATCGGCGGGTCGCCGGCGAGGCGCTGACCAGCTACATCGCCGAGCATCAGATCACCCACATGATCCTGCCGCCCTCGCTGGTGGCGGCGTTGCCGCACGACGCTGAGCTGCCCGCCGGCGCGGTGCTGGTCGTCGGTACCGAGACGGTCCCCTCGGAGCTGATCCACCGCTGGTCACACCGGTTGCAGGTGGTCGTGGCCTACGGGCTGACCGAGGCGACGGTGAACTCGACCCTCTGGACGGCCGAACCGGGCTGGGTGGGTCCGGCCCCGATCGGCCGACCGGATCCGAACACCTGCGTCCAGGTGCTCGACACCGCACTGCGCCCGCTCGGGGTCGGTGCGGTGGGTGAGCTGTACGTCGCCGGGCGTGGCCTGGCCCGTGGCTACCTGGGTCGGCCCGCGCTGACCGCGGGGCGGTTCGTCGCCGACCCGTTCGGCCCACCGGGAGCGCGGATGTACCGCACCGGCGACCAGGGGCGCTGGCGCGCCGACGGCACGCTGGACTTCCGGGGGCGGGTCGACGGCCAGGTCAAGATTCGGGGGCACCGCGTCGAGCTGGGCGAGATCCAGGCAGCGCTGATGCGCCATCCCGATGTGTCGCAAGCCGCGGTGCTCACCCGTGAGTCCCGGCCCGGGAGGCGACAGCTCGTCGCCTACGTCGTCCTGAACCACGGCAACGTCGATCCAGGGGCCCTGCGCGAGCATGTCGCCACCATCCTGCCGGACTACATGGTTCCCGCAGCGGTGGTCGGGCTCGCCGGGCCGCTGCCGCTGACACCCAACGGCAAGCTCGACACCTTCGCACTGCCACCGCCCGAGTTCGCGACGCTGACCGGTGACGCCAAGCCCACCACACCGGCCGAACACACACTCGCCGCCCTGTTCGCCCAGACCCTCGGCGTGCCGCGGGTCGGCGTCGAGGACAACTTCTTCGCACTCGGTGGCGACAGCATCGTCGCCATCGGGCTGGTCAGCCGGGCTCGCGAGGCCGGGCTGATCATCAGACCACGGGACGTCTTCCAGCAGCGCACGGTCGCCGCGTTGGCGCGGGTTGCTCGCGAGCAGGCCGGCCGCACGACCGAGAGCGACGACGGCACCGGCGTGGTGGCGGCCACTCCGATCATCGGGTGGCTGCGCGAGCTCGGCGGGGCCATCGACGGTTTTTATCAGTCAGTGCTCCTGCAGGTGGCTGCCGAGCTCGACCAACCCGGACTGGTATCGATCCTCCAGGCGATCATCGACCGCCACGACCTGCTTCGCGCCCGATTGCGCCGCGACAACGGGTGGTCGTTGGAGGTCGGCCCCCCTGGGTGCCTACGCGCCAAGGACCTCCTACACCGGGTCGCGGTGCACGGTGACCTGCGGACCGCGATTCTCGAGCACACCAGTACCGCGGCGGCCCGACTTGCTCCCGACACCGGCGTGATGTTGGCGGCGGTGTGGTTCGATCTCGGCCCGGAGTCGCCGGGCCGGCTGCTGCTCCTCGCCCACCACCTCGTCATCGACGGGGTGTCCTGGCGCATCCTCTTCGCGGACCTCGCCTCGGCCTGGGAAGCGCTCGCGGGGCGGCGGCCGATCGAGCTCGCACCGGTAGCCACATCGTTCAAGCGCTGGTCGGAGCTACTCGCCGAGGATGGCCGGATGGGGTCGCGGGCCGGCGAGCTGGAGCGGTGGCAGCAGGCGCTCGAAGCAGCCGATCCCGACCTCGGGGTGCGGGCGCTCGACCAGCAGCGTGACACCCTGGCGACTGCGCGCACCCTGACGGTGTCGTTGCCGGCCGAGCTCACCGGGCCGCTGCTCACCACCGTCCCGGCCGCCCACCACGGCGCCGTCAACGATGCGCTACTCACCGCGCTGGCTGTTGCGCTCCGCCGTTGGCGCCCGAGCGACGCGACGGCCGTACTCATCGATCTGGAGGGCCATGGACGGGAGGACGTGTTCGGCGACGTCGACCTCGCCCGGACCGTCGGTTGGTTCACCACCCTGTTCCCCGTTCGCCTCGATCCGGGTGCGGTCGACTGGGTGGAGTTCCGGCGCGGTGGCGCCGCGGTGGGAGCGGCGTTCAAGCGGATCAAGGAGCAGTTGCGGGCGATACCGGACAACGGCCTCGGCTTCGGGACGCTGCGTTACCTCGACCCGGCCGTCGGTCCGGGGCTCTCGGCGAGGGTGCCACAGGTGCTGTTCAACTATCTCGGTCGTTTCGCAGCCGAACCGGGCCGGGAGTGGACCCCCGCCCCGGAGGTGGCGCCGCTGGACGACGTCCGCGACCCGCGCATGCCGATGGGCCACGTGCTCGACGTCGACGCCGTGGTCCGGGACACCGACGCCGGCCCTCAGCTGAGTGCGGTGCTGACGTGGGCCGGCGGGGTGCTCGCCGACGCCGATGTCGCAGCACTCGCCGACCTCTGGCTCCAAGCGCTCACCGCGCTGGTCAGGTACACGGCCAACCCCGGCGCAGGCGGCCACACGCCATCGGATTTCCCGCTGGTCGCGCTCGAGCAGGCGCAGGTCGACGAGCTGGAGAGTGCGATACCCGACCTGGAGGACGTGTTACCCCTGACCCCGCTCCAGGCCGGGCTGCTCTTCCACACCTGCTTCGACGCCGACGACCTGGACGTTTACACGGTGCAGGTCACCATGACCCTGGAAGGTCCGATGGATGCCGAGCGGCTGCGGGCCGCCGGTCAGGCGTTGGTGGATCGGCATGCGAACCTGCGGTCGGCATTCCGGTACCTGGTATCTGGCGAACCGGTCGCGGTCATATCGCGGACCGTCGCCGTGCCGTGGCGACAGCTCGACCTCACGGGCGCGGAGCCCGAAGCCCACCAGGAGCGGCATCTCGCCGAGGAACGGCGGCGCTTCGATCCGGCGCTCGCGCCGCTGCTGCGGCTGCTGCTGTTGCGTACGGGACCACACCGGTACCTGCTGGTTCTCACCCACCAGCACCTGTTGCTGGATGGTTGGTCCGCGGTGCCGCTGATGCGGGAGTTGTCCGAGCTGTACGCCCGTGGTGGCGACCCGGCCGGCCTGGCACCCGTCACCCCGTACCGCGATCACCTGGCATGGTTGGGCGCCCAGGATCGCGGTGCGGCGCAGGACGCGTGGCGTGGCGCCCTGGCCGGGTTGGACGGCCCGACCCACCTTGCACCGATGGATCCGAGCCGGGTGCCGGTACAGCCGCAGCTGTACCCGATCGCGTTGTCCCCGCAGCTCACGGATGCTGTGCTGGACCTCGGGCGGCGGTGCGGCCTGACCGTGAGCACCCTGGTTCACGGAGCATGGGCCATCCTGCTCGCCCGCCTGACCGGACGCGACGACGTGGTCTTCGGCGTGACGGTCTCCGGCCGGACCCCGGAGTTGGCCGGCGTCGAGTCGATGATCGGACTGTTCATCAACACCGTGCCGGTGCGGGTCACCGTGGCTCCCGGCGAGTCGCTGGTCGCCATGCTGGACCGAGTGCAGGACGAGCAGTCCCGCCTGATCGCCCATCAGCACCTGGGGCTGTCCGACATTGCGCGACTCACCGGCCTGGGGGACCTGTTCGACACGCTGATCGTCTCCGAGAACTATCCGGACGTCGGTGGCCCCGCCCCGGCAGGCGGCCTACCCGTGACGGCAACCGAGGACCAGGACTTCACCCACTACCCCTTCACCTGGGCCGTGGAGTCCGGCGCGCAGCTGCGCCTGTGCGCGGAGTACCGCGGCGATGTGTTCGACCGAGCCACCGTCGAGCGGATCGCCGCTGGGATGGTGCGGTTGTTCGAGGCGATGGTGGCCGACCCCGAACAGCCGATCGCCCAGGTCGACGTGCTCACCCCGGCCGAACGCCACCGAATCCTGGTCGACTGGAACGACACCTCCCGCACGGTTCCCGCCACGACCGTCCCGGTCCTGTTCGAGACCCAGGTCAGGCACAGCCCGGACGCGGTCGCCGTGGTGTCCGATGCCATCTCCTGGACCTTCGACGAGCTCAACGCCCGAGCCAACCGGCTCGCCCGGTTGCTCGTCAGGCGCGGTGTGGGGCCGGAGCAGATCGTTGCACTGGCGCTGCCCCGATCGGCGGAGATCATCCTGGCCATCTTGGCGGTCCAGAAGGCGGGTGCGGCCTACCTGCCGATCGACATGGACGACCCTGCCACGCACGTCGCCGGCATGCTCGACGACGCCCGCCCCCTGCTGGTGCTGACCACCGGGAAGCTCGCCCCCGGGTTGGCGCAGACCACCGCAACGATACTGCTGCTCGATTCCGTCGACACCCTCGATCAGCTGGCCCGGCAGCACGGTGGCGACCTTTCCGACGCCGACCGGAGCCACCCGCTGTCACCGTTGCATCCCGCGTACGTGATCTACACCTCCGGTTCCACCGGCCGACCCAAGGGCGTCGTAGTGATTCACCACAGCGTGGTGAATCTGTTCCACAGCCACCGCGAGACGCTCTATGTGCCCGCCGCGGTGGCCGCCTGCCGGCGGCACCTGCGGGTGGGACATGCCTGGTCGTTCTCCTTCGACGCCTCGTGGCAACCTCAGCTGTGGTTGCTGGACGGGCACAGCCTGCATGTGCTCTCCGAGGACACCCGCCGCGACCCGGAGCTGCTGGCGGCGGCCATCGTGGCGCAGGACCTCGACTTCCTCGAGGTGACGCCGTCGTACTTCACCCAGCTGGCCGAGATCGGGCTGATCAAGGACAGTCGGTGTCCGCTCGCCGTCGTCGGCGTCGGTGGGGAGGCAATCTCCGAATCGCTGTGGCGCGACCTGCGCGACCTGCGCGGAACCGAGAGCTACAACCTCTACGGGCCGACCGAATGCACCGTTGACGCGCTCGTCGCACGAGTCCGGGACAGTGACCGACCGGTGATCGGACGCCCGGTGGCCAATACCCGCGCCTACGTGCTCGACGGCGGGCTGCAACCGGTTCCCGTCAGCGTCGCGGGTGAGCTCTACCTGGCCGGCGCCGGGCTGGCCCGCGGGTACCTGGGCCGTCCGGCGTTGAGCGCCGAGCGGTTCGTGGCCGATCCCTTCGGATCACCGGGAGCCCGGCTGTACCGGACCGGGGACGTGGCCCGGTGGACAGCCGACGGGCAGCTGGAGTACCTCGGACGGGCCGACGAGCAGGTGAAGATCCGCGGTTTCCGCATCGAACTGGCCGAGATCGAGACGACGCTGGCGCGGCACCCGGCCGTGGGCCAGGTAGCGGTGGTGGCCCGGGAGGACCGCCCGCGGCCCACCCAGCTGGTGGCCTACGTCGTGGCTGCCGCGGGACAGCTCGCCGCCGCCTCCGACCTGCGGCTCCACGTTCAAGACGCCTTACCCGACTACATGGTGCCCGCGGCGTTCGTGACGCTCGACTGTCTGCCGGTGCTGGCCACCGGGAAGCTCGACCGCTCGAACCTGCCCGTGCCCGACTACGCGCTGACGGTCTCCGGCCGAGCCCCTCGCACGGCCCAGGAAAAGGTGCTCTGCGACTGTTTCGGGCAGGTGCTCGGGGTGCCTGAGGTGGGCATCGACGATGACTTCTTCACCCTGGGCGGGGACAGCATCGTCGCGATGCAACTGGTCAGCCGGGCCCGCGGCGCCAGCATCAAGATCACTCCGCGGCAGATCTTCCAGCACCGCACGGTGGCCGGGCTCACCGCGGTCGCGACGCCGGTGACCGATGACGAGGTCCTGGCCCGACGATCCGACGTCGGCACCGGGACGGTCCCGCTGACCCCGATCATGCATTGGCTGCGGGAGCTGACCGGGCCGTTCGAGGGTTATCACCAGGCGGGGTTGGTGCAGACGCCGGCGGAGCTGGACCTCGATCGGCTTGTCGCCGTGGTGGCAGCGGTCATGGACCGCCACGACATGCTGCGAGCTCGACTCGTCCGTTCCGCGCAGCGATGGACGCTGGAGGTGGGACGACCCGGATCGGTGAACGTCGAGGGGCTGATCGAGCGGGTCGACGTTGCGGGGATGGACACCGGCGCGCTGCGCGGCGCGATCTCCACCGTGGCCGTCGCGACTCGCGGTAGGCTCGATCCGGATACCGGCGTCATGGTCCGCGCGGTGTGGTTCGATGCCGGGCCCGGTCGGTCAGGTCGGCTGCTGCTGATGGTGCACCACCTGGTGGTCGACGGGGTATCCTGGCGGATTCTGCTCCCGGACCTGGCCGCGGCCTGGCGCGACATCGCGACGGGCCGACCAGCGCAGCTCGCTCCCACCGGCACATCATTTCGGCGCTGGGCACATGTGTTGGCCGAGCAGGCCGGCAACCCGGAGCGCGAGCAGGAGCTGGCGAGCTGGGCCCACACCCTGGCCGGCGGCAACCCGCTGACCGTGCCACGGGCGCTCGATCCGGGCCGGGACGTGGCCGCCACCGCCCGGGAGCTCACCCTGACCCTGCCGGCGCAGCACACTGCGCCGTTGCTGGCCCGGGTACCGGCGCTGATCCAGGCGACGGTCAACGACGTGCTGCTCACCGCGCTGGCGCTCGCGGTTGCCGACTGGCGCCGGCGGCACGGAGGCACCGGCACCGCGGTGCTGGTGGCGTTGGAGGGACACGGCCGGGAAGAGGAGCTGGCTCCGGAGGCGGATCTGTCCCAGACCGTGGGGTGGTTCACCAGCGTGGTCCCGGTCTGCCTCGACACCGGCCCTGTCGACCTTGCCGAGGCGATGGCCGGCGGGCCGGCGGCCGGGTTGGCACTCGGCCGGGTCAAAGAACATCTCGCGGCACTGCCAGCCGGCGGTGTCGGCTATGGATTGCTGCGGTACCTCAATCCACGAACCGGGCCGACGCTGGCTCGGCTGGCTCAGCCGTTGATCGAGTTCAACTACATGGGCCGGTTCGGTTATCCGGAGGCGACGAACTGGTCCTTCGCCCCGGAGGGGGACGCTGCCCAGGTCGGACCCGACGCCGGGATGCCGGAGGGGTACGGCCTGACCATCGACGTGATGACCCATGACCGCCCGACGGGACCCGAGCTGGTGGCGAGCTGGACATGGCCGGGGACAATGCTGGCCGAAGAGTCGGTGCGCGACCTGGCGCAAACCTGGTTCCGGGCTCTGGACGCCCTCGCCACCCACGCCGAGGAAGCTGGCTCGTGACTGGCCACCCGGTTCCCGAACGCGGTCCGGGTGCTGGGTGACCAGTTCGACATTTCCCAGGTGGACTACGAGTGGCCTTTCTCCACGCTCCGCTCAGGTGGTTCCCGGGTCTCCGTCGACGGCGGCGGCGAGTTTCGGCACCAACCCGTCGAGCACGACCGGCAGGCTGAGCACGGAGGTGAACTCGGTTGCGCCGCCGATGCCCTCGTCCTTCCTGAGGAAGATGTCGCGCCCCTCGGTCTTCACCGCGAAGGTTTGATACAGCGGATCGCTGTCGATCGCGGCTCGACCCGAAGCCTCATCCGGGACCAACCAGATCAGCGCGTTCGTGTTGAGCAGGTCCAGCCGCTCGCGACTGACGTTGCCGCCGAACTCCTCGCCGACCACCTGGTCGAGCCCGGCGGGCAGGGCGAAGCCGAGTGCATTGAGCATTCTGGATCGGGGGTCGTCGGGGCCGTAGATGTAGTAGCCCTCGTAGGGCTGGGCGATCAGCGCGGTACCGATGAAGTCGGGATGCTCCGCACGCACCTTGGCGAAGCGGGCCTCGAGTTCGGCGACGATCATTTCGGCCTGGTTCGCCCGGCCGAGCGCCTGGCCGACCGTTCGGGTCTGCTCTTGCCAGGGGATCCCGTAGTCGAAGTACTCGGCGGGCTGCGCGACGGTCGGGGCGATCCTGGAAAGGATGTCGTAATCCTGCTGGGTCAAGCCGGAGTAGAGGCCAAGAATCAGATCCGGCCGCAGAGCTGCGATCTTCTCGAAGTTGAGGCCGTCGGTATTGCCGACGATTTCCGGTTTGGCGGCGTCGCCGAGTTCGTCTTGGGCCCACGGTTGAATCGCGCCCGGATGATTGCCGAACCATTCGGTGGTGCCAACCGGAACAACGCCGAGGGCGAGCACGGAGTCCTGCTCGGTCAGCCCCACCGTGACCACTCGTTTCGGTTCCGCGGTGATCTCCGTGCTGCCATACTTGTGCTCGATCGTGACGGGGAACCCGGAGCGACTCTCAGCCGGTGGCGCACCGCCGGTCGGCTCGGCCGAGCCGCCACAACCTGCCATCAGTAGCGCCATCACCAGCGTGGCTATTGCGATCAGCAATCGACGAGCAGACAAGGGAGATCCTTTCAAGGGAGTGGGCGTTGCCAGGTTTCCCGTACTTTAGGTAGGGCAAGCCTAATAAGTCAACAGATCCTGATAATGGACCGGTGATCACATTTGGCTTGCGGGTAGATCGTGCGCCCACTCCTCCATTTGCGCGATCAAGCTACTTGGACGCAAATCGGTCCATTGATCTCGATGTGGTCCAGGCACGACTGCCGGCACTCCGGGCCGTGTCGGACGGACCAGCCCTGGGGGATGCCGCGGGTGTGCTCGGTGGGGCCCTTGCGCATAGATGCCGGCGGCGAGTGCGGGATCGGTGGCGAGCCGATAGTCCCGGCGAATTACCAGCCGCCCGGCTGCGTCCCGGATGCAGGCGCCGGCGAGGTCCGTGCCCAGTAACCACAGTGGGTCGGTGGCCCGGTAGCCGGCGACGACGACGACGTCAGCAGTCAGCACCTCCCGGGTCACCATCGGCTCCATCGGCACTGCGGAGAGGGCTTCGGGTCGGCCGGACGGGATTCAGGAGTCGGCCGACTCCATCCGCTCGATCAGGCTGCGCGGTCGCAGGTCCGTCCAGTGCGCCTCGACGTGCTCCAGGCACACCGCGCGGGTGTCGGGGCCGTGTTGCACGGTCCAGCCGTCGGGTACGGGCACGAACGTGGGCCACAGCGAGTACTGGCCCTCGTCATTGCGCAGGGCGTAGAAGATGCCGTTCTCGTCGTCGAACGGGTTCGTGGACATACGCTCTCTCCTGGTCTGCGGGGACGGCTCAGCGGGCGGCAGTCGGGACGGATGGTTCCGCGACGGAGGCGACCCGCGCTGCCTCCCCGCCCACGATCGATGCCACGATCTCCCCTGACCGGACGGCAATGTTGGACAGCAGCGTCGAGGACAGGCCGTGCGTGTACTCGGTGGCGCCCTGCACGTAGATGCCCGCGGTGAAATCGGCGTCGGTGGCCACGCTGTAGTCGCGGCGCATCTCGAGACGACCTGTGGCGTCCCGGCAGCACCGGATGGCGACATCTCCGAGCAGCCGGCGGGGGTCGACCGAGCGGTAGCCGGTGGCGTAGACGACGAGGTCGGCGATCAGCACCTCGCGGTTGCCATCGACCAGCGACTCGATGGTGAGCTTCATCTGGTCACCGAGGTCAACCACCTCGACCAGTCGGCAGACGTTGTAGAACCGCAGCCGCTCCGTGCCCGCGACCATCTCGCGGTAGTGGCGCCGGTAGAGTTCCTCGATCAGGCCCGGGTCGACCACGGAGTAGTTGGTGTTGGCGTGATAATCGAGGATGAGCTCCTTGACGTCGTCGGGCGCGGCGTAGAAGTCGTCGACCGCCATCGGGTCGAAGATCCGGTTGGCGAACGAGCTGTCGTCGGCCGGGCTGTAGCCGTAGCGGGTGAACACCGAGCACACCTCGGTGTCGGGGAAGGTGCGATGCAGGTAGTCGACGGTCTCCGCGGCGCTCTGTCCGGCCCCGATGACGGCGAACCGCTTCGGTTCGCTTCCGGCGATCTCTGACACGCGGATCAGCAGGTCGCTGTTGTGCCACACGCGCGCACCGATCTGCACACCCTGGGGCAGGTGCGGAACCAGGCCGGTGGCCAGAACGATGTTGCGGGTGCGCTGGACCGTGCGGCCGCCGCCGGCGCTGCGGGTGTTGATGTCGAGCAATCCGGGCTCGCCGGGCACCGGGACAACATCAAGCATCTCGGTGCCGAAGTCGACCTGATCGGCGAACCCCGCCGCCGCCCATTCCAGGTAGTCGTGGAACTCCAGGCGCGTGGGGAACGCGCTGCCATAGTTGATGAAGTCGACCAGCCGGTCGCGCTCGTGCAGGTAGGACAGGAAGCTGAACGGGCTGACCGGGTTCCGCAGCGTCACGAGATCCTTGAGGAACGAGACCTGCATCGTCGCGTCCTCGATGAGCATGCCTCGGTGCCAGCCGAAGTGGCCCTTCCGTTCGAGGAAACGGGCCGAGAGCTGCTTGTCAGACCCCACACCTGCGTTGTGATCGGCGATCGCAATCGCGAGCGCGAGGTTCGACGGTCCGAAGCCGACCCCGACCACGTCGAGGACCTCCTGATCCCGCTGCCGTCGGTCAGAGAGCGTGTCCATCGTCTTCCTCTCCCGATCACTCGTCAGAGAAACACTACAACTATCGGAAGGCTAACCTAAGCCTCGCCGTGCCGGAAGGGTGGCGGCGGCGTGCTCCCGGGGGGCTACGGCGATCCTCAATCCAGCACGCCACGAACACACGGTCGTGAATGTCCAGGTAGAGAGGTACTCTTCTGGCTGATCGGGGTCGCGCACGAGCGTGACCATCACGAACGCTGGGGGGCGCGAGGGTGGACGGACCGAGTTGGGCACTCACCGAGGTCGACATCACCCGTCCCAACGTCGCGCGGGTGTATGACTTCTACCTCGGCGGCTCCCACAACTTCGAGTCCGACCGCACCTTCGCCCACACGGTGCTGGAGGTCTTGCCCAGCCTCCCGCGCATCGCCCAGGAGAACCGCGCCTTCCTGCGCCGGGCCGTACTCCACCTGTGTGACCAGGGAGTCGACCAGTTCCTCGACCTCGGGTCCGGTATTCCGACCGCCGACAACGTGCACGAGGTGGTGCACATGGCCAACGCCGCGGCCCGCGTGGTGTACGTCGACCATGATCCCGTCGCGGTCATGCACAGTCGCGAACTGCTCAGGGACAACGATCGCGCGGTCGCCATCGCCGGCGACCTGCGCGAGCCGCGCCGTATTCTCGACGACGCGGTTACGCACGGACATCTCGACCTCGACCGACCGCTCGCCGTACTGCTCGTTTCGGTCCTGCACTTCGTCGGCGACGAGGATGACCCGGTCGAGCTCATCGCGGAGTACATGGACGCCGCGGCCCCCGGCAGTTACCTGGTGCTCAGTCACGCAAGGATCGACGGCCAGCGCGGCGCGGCGGACGTGCAGAAGATCTACAACCAGTCGTGGTCGCCCAACCCGATGCGGATGCGGTCGCGCTCGGAGATCGAGGGGCTCTTCGGCGATCTGCCCGTGATCGAGCCCGGGGTCGTACCGATCCCGCGATGGCGTCCGGACCCGTCCGACGACGACTCGGACGACGCCGGCGCGCCTGCCATCGGTGACGACTACCCCGGTCTCGCCGGCATCGGTCGACGGGACTGACCGGAGGTGGAACGCTGAGCGAGGCACCGGAGCCCGTCGGCGTGCACGACGCCGGCGCCCTTCCGAACGCGGACCAGCTCGCGCAGGCGTGGATGCTGGCCGTCGCGCGCACGAGCTTCGTCCCGATGAGCCGCCGGAACCTGCGGGCCTACCTGCTGGTCCTGACGCACAACCTGCTGGACGCCTTCGCCGCGGCGGAGTTCGACCGTTCGGTCCCCTACGACGTCGGCACGGCGCTGGTTGCCACCCATTTCACCGAGGTCGCCTCGCTGGAACGGACCCTCGCCGTACTGGGCGCCCAGCTCGCGTCCGCGGTCACCACCCAAGCCGGCGCGGCACGGCTCGCAGCTCTGCAGGGCGCGCTGGCCGCAGGCTATGCACAGGCGCTGCAGGACCGCACCCGTGCCGAACAGGAGCGGATCAGCGCGTCCGCCTTCGCTGCGCGGGCGGCCGCCGAGCAGGCCCGGTGGAACAGCGAGGCCCGCTTCGAGGCGATCTTCGCCGAGTCGGTGATCGGCATCGGGGTCGCCGACGTCGAAGGCAGGATCCTGGAGGTCAACCGGTCACTGTGCGAGATGCTCGGCTACACCAGCGAAGAGTTCCTCCGGAACCCGATCTGGTCCTTCATCCACGCCGAGGACTCGCCCGGTATCTGGACGCAGGTGAGCGACCTTCTCGACGGCGCACGGGACCACCTCCGGTTGGAGAAGGCCTACTACCGCAAGGACGGCGCCGAGATCTGGACCGATCTCGTGCTCTCCCTCGTCCGCGACCAGGCAGGGCTCCCCCGCTTCGTGGTCGCGATGGTGGAGAACATCACCGAGCGGTACCACCTGCAGGCCCGTCTCCGGCACCAGGCGCTGCACGACCCGCTCACCAGCCTGCCCAACCGCACGATGTTCTTCGAACGACTCGAGGCGGCCCTGGCCGACTCCCGCCCGGGGGCAAGTGTCGGGGTGTGCTTCCTGGATCTCGACGGTTTCAAGGCAATCAACGACACGCTCGGTCACGACCAGGGCGATGAGCTCCTGCGGACCGTGGCAGAGCGGCTCACCACCGAGCTCGGCCGGGACGGACATCTGGTCGCGCGGATGGGAGGCGATGAGTTCGTGGTGCTCGTCGAGCACGCGCAGGGGGTGGACCATCTACAGCGCGTCGCGCAGACCGTGCTCGACGCCGTGCGGCGGCCGGTTCGGCTGGACAATCACGAGATCACCGTCTCCGCCAGCGTCGGCATCGTGCAGCGCGACGTCGGCGAGCCGGTGGCGGCCGAGCTGATGAAGGCCGCGGACACCACGCTGTACTGGGCCAAGACCGACGGGCGCGACCGCTACGCGCTGTTCGACGCCGAGCGCCACCGCAACGACGTCAGCCGGTTCGAGCTCTCGGCGCGGATGCCCGAGGCCCTGGCCCGCCACGAGTTCGTCGTCGACTACCAGCCCCTGGTCCGGCTGGCCGACCAGCGCATGGTCGGGGTGGAGGCGCTCGTCCGTTGGGAGCTCCCGACCGGCGAGCGTCTGAGCCCCGGACAGTTCATCCCGCTGGCGGAGGAGACCGGACTCATCGTGACCCTCGGACGCGAGATCCTCGCGCAGGCGTGCCGGCAGGGCGCCGCATGGTATGCGCAGGATCCGCGGACCCGCCTGCTCGTGAGCGTCAACATCGCAGCCCGGCAGGTGCGCGAGCCCGGGATCGTCGATGACGTCGCGCAGATCCTCACCGACACCGGTTGGCCCCCGGGATTCCTCCAACTCGAGCTCACCGAGAGCGATCTCATGGGGACGACCGGAGGCTCACTGGCCGCGTTGCACACCCTCGCCGACATGGGCGTGCGGATCGCCATCGACGACTTCGGCACCGGCTACTCGAACCTGGCCTACCTGCGCCGGCTCCCGGTGCACGTCCTCAAGCTGGCCGGGCCGTTCATCACCGGGGGCACGAATGACTCCTCCGACGGGATCGGCGACGAGACTGATCAGGTGGACCTGGAGGTCGTCAGCATCCTCATCCGGCTGGCCCACACCCTCGGCCTCTCGGTCACCGCGGAGTCGGTGGAGACGGCGGCGCAGCTCGAGCGCCTGCGCGGGCTCGGCTGCGACATGGGCCAGGGCTGGTACTTCGCGCCCGCGGTGGACCCCGACGCGATCCCCGGGCTCGTGGACAGACCGCTGGGTGCCCTGGGAGCGGCCCGTACCGTGATCCCTCAGTAGCCACGGCTGGTACCTGGTTGGCCCGCGAGGGAGCCATCGCCAGTACAAGCACGTCAGCAAGGCAGGGCGGCCTGACCAACGTTTCGAGCCGAACCCGCGGTGCGGTGACAGGATCGACCGCTTGAGCCACCCCGTCCGCATCGGCTTCCAGCTTCAACCTCACCTACCAAGAGCTACCGCAACCCCGAGCTGCTCGCGGGCATGTCCGCCCGGTCGGCCACATCAGCGGTGGCCGGCTCATCCTCTGCATGGGGGCGGACCGCGCGCGGTGCGGGCGTGGTCGCCGAGCTTATGGAGCAGGGTGCGGGTGGGTGCGGGGACGGTGTCACCGCGGATCGCGCTCATCGATGCCCTCGCCATCTCATACCTCCCCGAGGCCGCACCACGGGCTCCGCCGGTGGGATGAACGGCACTTTCGCACGCACCTAACGTGCGAAAGTGCCGCTCGCCCCACCGGCGGGGGCGAACGCCGGCTTATGGCTCGGGCACCGCCGACCCGGCCGCATCGCGGCCTTGCGGACCCGACCGCACCGTGGCACCTGCCCGGCCGGGCTCGACCGAAACCCGAAGGACTTACGCGGCACTGCACTAGAGATAAGTAGGTATGAGCATGCTCATGCTAACGTGGACGCATGGCTCTGCTGAACCGCCGCCTGCAGGTGCTGCTCGACGAGGAGCGACTGGCCCGCCTGGTGCACGAGGCCGACCGTCGGGGTAGCTCCGTCGCAACTCTGGTTCGCGAGGCGATCGACGCCACTTTTCCTCAGGATGGTCCAAGCCGAAGTGATGCGGTTCGTCTTCTGCTGGACGCAGAGCCGATCGACGTGGGCGACTGGTCAGAGATGAAGGACGAGATCGAGCGCATGGCGGAGACCGACAAGGACTGGGTCGACGAGTGACGCGTTTTCTCTTCGATACTGCGGTCTTTCTCTATGCGCGGGGCCGGGAGCACGAGTACCGGGAGTCGTGCCGCCAGCTGGTTCGCCTCTCCGAAGATGGCGCGTTGGCCGGCGAGGCGAGCGTCGAGTTGGTGCAGGAGTTCGCGCACGTGTTGCGCCGCCGCGGGCTGGACGGTCCAACCGTGCGGGACCAGGCGCTGGCGGTGGCGTCGCTCTGCCGCCTTCATGACGTCGAAGAGCCGGACCTTCGGCTGGCGCTCAGCCTCGTCGCGAGTGTCCCGGCACTCGGCATGCGCGACGCCGTCCATGCCGCCACCGCACTCCACCGCGGTATCGGAGTGGTCGTGTCGCCGGACCGGGCCTTCGACCGGATCACCGGATTGGAGCGACTGGACCCGCGCGACGCGGTCTCGACGCTCGTGTCCACCACACCCACCCCCCGGGAACCGAGCTGATACCGATGATCAACGCCTCACCGCAGAGCGTCCAGGATGGCCTGGGTAGCGAGGGTGGGGGTGAGGTCACCGGAACGAACATCGCGCTCCAGGCCGGGCAACGCCTGGCGCACCTCGGGATCGGCTTGTAACCGGTCCATCAGCTGGTCACGCACCATCGCCCACATCCACTGCACCTGCTGCTCGGCCCGCCGCCCGGCGATCTCGCCGGCAGCGTCGAGGGTGGCCCGGTGCTTCGCCACCGCGGCCCAGACCTCGTCGAGGCCGGTCTCGGCCTGCGCGCTGCACGCCAGCACGGGTGGTCTCCACGACGCGCTGGTGGGCGTCATCATCCGCAGTGTGCCGGCGAGCTCCCGGGCCGCGGTCCTGGCGTCACGCTCGTGCGGACCGTCGGCCTTGTTCACCGCGACGACGTCGGCGAGCTCAAGGATGCCCTTCTTGATCCCCTGCAGCGAGTCACCGGTGCGGGCCATGGTGAGCAGCAGGAACGTGTCCACCATGGCCGCGACGGTGACCTCGGACTGCCCGACACCGACGGTCTCGACGAGCACCACGTCGAAGCCGGCGGCTTCCATCAGCACGATCGTCTCCCGGGTCGCCCGGGCCACCCCGCCCAGCGTGCCGGCGCTGGGTGCGGGCCGGATGAACGCGTTGTCGTCCACCGCCAGCTTCGCCATGCGTGTCTTGTCACCCAGGATCGAGCCGCGGGTGCGCGTGGACGACGGGTCGACCGCAAGCACGGCGAGTCGATGCCCGGCTCGCGTCAGCCGGACGCCCAGCATCTCGATGAAGGTCGACTTCCCGACGCCGGGCGCTCCGCTGATCCCCACCCGATGCGCGCCCCCCGCGTGCGGTGTCAGCTCCATGAGCAGCTGCTGCGCGGCGTGGCGGTGGTCGGGCCGGTGCGACTCGACCAGCGTGATCGCCCGGGCCAGCACCGTCCGCGAGCCGTTGAGGACGCCCTTCGCGAGCGCGGGAACATCGATCGAGCGAGCCACAAGCCTCCTCCGGGACGAATCGACGCCGAGATCGAGGCGCGATCATCGTCGCGGCTGTGCCTGATGTCGAACTCAGCGCAGGCTACTGCGTTCAGTTGCCGTGCCGGCAGTCGAATCGCCGTGCAGGGCAGCGGTGAGCTTGCCCACCAGGTCCACTGCCGCCTCCGCGATCACCGTGCCGGGGCCGAACACCGCCGCGGCGCCCATCTCGTGCAGCGTGGGGATGTCCGCACGCGGGATCACCCCACCGACGACGATCATGATGTCGGACCGGTCCAGTTCGTCGAGCTCGGAGCGCAGCTCCGGCACCAGCGTCAGGTGCCCCGCGGCCAGCGACGACACCCCGACGACGTGCACGTCGGCCTCCACGGCCTGGCGCGCCACCTCGCCCGGGGTCTGGAACAGCGGGCCGACGTCGACGTCGAAACCCAGATCGGCGAACGCCGTGGAGATCACCTTCTGGCCGCGGTCGTGGCCGTCCTGGCCCATCTTCGCGACGAGGATGCGGGGCCGGCGGCCCTCCTGCGCCGCGAACTCGTCGACCACCTCACGCGCGCGCGACACCGCCGGGCTCTTGCCGGACTCTTCGGAGTACACCCCGGAGATGATCCTGATCTGGCCGGCGTGACGCCCGAAGACCTTCTCCAACGCATCCGAGATCTCCCCGACCGTGACCTTCGCCGCAGCCGCGGCCACGGCCAGCGCCAGCAGGTTCTGCTCATCGGTGCGCGGCGATCCCTCGGCGATGAGTGCCGCGCTGTTCGTCAACGCCTGCAACGCCGAATCGACAGCGTTGCCGTCGCGCTCTGCGCGCAGCCGGTCGAGCTTGTCCAGCTGCTCCGAGCGCACCCCGGCGTTGTCGACCTTGCGGACCTCGAAGTCCTCGTCCTCGTCGGCAGAAACAACACGGTACTGGTTGATCCCGATCACCGGCTGGCGCCCGGAGTCGATGCGGGCCTGAGTGCGGGCGGCGGCCTCCTCGACACGCAGTTTCGGGATGCCGGCGTCGATGGCCTGCGCCATCCCACCGGCCTGCTCGACCTCGGTGATGTGCGCCCACGCCCGGCGTGCGAGATCGTAGGTGAGCCGCTCGACGTAGTAGCTGCCGCCCCACGGGTCGATCACCTTCGTGATGCCCGACTCCTGCGCCAGCAGCAGCTGGGTGTTGCGCGCGATCCGGGCGGAGAAGTCCGTGGGCAGCGCGAGGGCCTCGTCCAGGGCGTTGGTGTGCAGGCTCTGGGTGTGGCCCTGGGTTGCGGCCATCGCCTCGATGCAGGTGCGGATGACGTTGTTGTAGACGTCCTGCGCGGTCAGCGACCAGCCCGAGGTCTGGCAGTGGGTGCGCAGCGAGAGCGACTTCGCGTTCAGTGACTTCCCGTCCCGGGGGCCGAACTGGTTCACCAGCTTCGCCCACAGCAACCGCGCGGCCCGCAGCTTCGCGACCTCCATGAAGAAGTTCATGCCGACGCCGAAGAAGAAGCTCAGCCGGGGCGCGAACCTGTCGATCTCCAGCCCGGCGTCGATCCCGGCCCGCAGGTACTCCACCCCGTCCGCCAGGGTGTAGGCGAGCTCCAGGTCGTTGGTGGCCCCGGCCTCCTGGATGTGGTAACCGGAGATGGAGATCGAGTTGAACTTCGGCATCTCCCGCGAGGTGAACGAGAAGATGTCGGAGATGATCTGCATCGACGGCTGCGGCGGGTAGATGTAGGTGTTGCGCACCATGAACTCTTTGAGGATGTCGTTTTGGATGGTGCCGGTGAGCTTGGCACGCGGCACGCCCTGCTCCTGCGCCGCCACGATGTAGAGCGCGAGGACGGGCAGCACGGCGCCGTTCATGGTCATCGACACCGACATCTCGTCCAGCGGGATGCCGTCGAAGAGCTGGCGCATGTCATAGATCGAGTCGATCGCCACCCCCGCCATGCCGACGTCGCCGCCCACCCGAGGGTGGTCGGAGTCGTAGCCGCGGTGCGTGGCCAGGTCGAACGCGATCGACAGGCCCTTCTGCCCGGCGGCGAGGTTGCGCCGGTAGAAGGCGTTGGACTCGCGAGCCGTGGAGAACCCGGCGTACTGGCGGATCGTCCAGGGTTGGGTGGCATACATCGCGGGGTAGGGCCCGCGAAGGTAGGGCGCGATCCCGGGATAGGTATGCAGGAAGTCGACGTCGGTGAGGTCGGCGGCGGTGTAGAGCGGCTTGATCCCGATGCCCTCCGGCGACTCCCAGGTCTGCGGGGGTTCGGCGCCGACGAGGGCGTCGGCCCACGTTCCGGCGGCGGTCCCGCCGTGCAGGGGGACCGTGGTGAAGTCGGGAATGCTCACGGTGTCTCCCCCTCCAACGCGCCGTACACACTCTCGATCACCCGCAGCGCGTCAACGCCCGCGTACAGCTGGTCGTCGATCCCCGCAACATCAGCCTTTCCCGCCAGCAGGATGTACCGCGCTCCCGCCTCCCGCAGCGCGGCGACCGTCTCCCGCGCCCGCTCGGCATAGAGCGCGTCGCTGGAGCACAGCACCGCAACCGGGGTGCCGGCCTCGGTGAACGGGCCGGCGACATCCGCGGCGGTCTCGGTGGGCCCCGCCTCGGGCGTCTCGATCCCGCCTGCCGCCAGCAGGTTCCGGGTGAAGCCGGCCCGGGCGGTGTACGCCGCGAGGGGGCCGAGGGTGGCCAGGAACGCCCGCGGTCGAGCCCCGGTGCCGGCCAATGCGGCGTCGGAGCGGTCGCGGTAGGACTCGAAGGGCTCCGCGAGGCGGCACTCGGGTAGCCCTCCCGGTGCGGGCCCGGGCAGCGGGCGGCGCTGCACCGGCTTCTCGGTCAGGTCAGCGAACTCGCTCACCCCGGTCAGCGGCACCCGCCGGTTCGCGACGTCACGGATGCGCTGCTCACGGACCTCGGCGGTGCGTTGCGCGATCAGTCCGCAGTCCAGCGCGGCGCGGGCACCACCGGCAGCCTCGATCTCCTGGAAGAACGCCCACCCGACCCGCGCCAGATCGTTCGTGAGGCTCTCCACGAACCACGAGCCGCCGGCCGGGTCGATCACCCGCGCCACGTGCGCCTCCTGGACCAGCAGCGCGTGGGTGTTGCGGGCGATCCGGCGGGAGAACGCGACGCTCGCCCCGATCGCCGCGTCGAACGGAGCGATGGTGACCGCGTCGGCCCCACCGCTGCCCGCGGCGAACCCGGCGACGGTGCCGCGCAGCAGGTTGACGTAGGGATCGCGGCAGGTGAGCATCACCGGGGAGGTCACGGCGTGTTGGCGCTGGGGCACGGCCGCGCCGCAGACCTCGGTGACCCGGGCCCACAGGCGCCGGGCGGCGCGGAGCTTGGCGATGCTCGGGAACTGTTCGGCCGTGACGGCGTAGCGGAATTCGAGCAGCCCGGCCGCTGTGTGCAGATCCAGGCCCGCCCCAGTGAGCGCCCGCAGGTAAGCCAGCCCAGCGGCGAGGGACCACCCGAGCTCCTGGCCGTCCGATCCGGCCGTCGAATGCACCGCCAACCCGTCCACCACGATCGCCCGGACCTGCGGGTACTCCGCCGCGACCCGCCGGGCGAGGGGCACGACGGAGTCGATGTCGGGTCCGGCACCGGTGCGGGCACGCAACCCGAGCGGATCGAGCCCGAGCGTGCCGAGCAGGACTGCGGAAGCCACGTCCCGGTCGGCGGCCAGCGCCAGGAACGCCTCGGCGGCCGCTGCGCTGTCCTTCCCGCCCGTCCCACCGGCATCGAGCACGATCGGGGCCAGGTCGAGGTAGACCTCCGCCAGCACGGCCGGCAGGTCGGCGACCGCGGTGCCACCCTCGCCCACCGCGAGCCAGATCGAGTTCACGCCGTTCTCGAGGTCGGCGCCGATCGCCGTGCGGGCCACCTCCGGGTCGGGCTCGGCGTGGCGTTGCCGCACGTCCCAGCCGTCCGGCAGCACGCCGGCGGCGCGGGATCCGCGGACGAACGGAGCCAGCCCGGGAACGCCGGGCCAGCCTGCGCCGTTCTCGGCAGTGCCGTTCTCGGC
>Ga0136617_10000271_pt1 | contig 41524 bp, 32 predicted proteins | sample AntDrymUQ3222106_2_FD_129672 | JGI IMG/M metagenome (GOLD analysis project Ga0136617, IMG submission 129672) | Polar desert sand microbial communities from Dry Valleys, Antarctica - metaG UQ322 (21.06) | ecosystem: Environmental > Terrestrial > Soil > Desert | place: Antarctica: Dry Valley... | reverse complement strand
CAGAACCGCTTCGGCCGCCAGGCGTCGGCCTATCTCTCGACGTGGATGACGGACGTGTCCCAGACCGCCGACGGCCATCCCGTGGACCAGGTCATCTCGCTGCGCTTTCCGTCGTACGCGGTTCGCCACCCGCGTCACGTGTGCTGGCTGAACCACCGCATGCGCGAGTACTACGACCTGTGGGAGCGGTTCACCCGCGGCCTCGGGCGCCGCGGCAAGCTGAAGGAGGGCGTGCGGCGGCGCGCGTTCCATGCCGCCGACCATTGGCTGCTGACGAAGAACGTGACCCGCCTGCTCGCGCAATCGCGGACGATCCAGGCGCGGTTGCGGCGGTTCGGGAACATCCCGAGCGAGGTGTTGTACCCGCCGCCCCCGGAGCGTCCGTATCGCACGGACGGCTACGGGGATTACGTGTTCGCGGTGTCGCGCCTCCATCCGCTGAAGAGGCTCGGCCTCCTCGTGGAAGCCGCCGCCTTGATCAAGGACCGGACGCTGCGGATCAAGATCGCCGGAGAGGGCGAGGAGAAAGCGGGGCTCGCGGAGCGTATCGAGCAACTCGGCCTGCAGGATCGCGTCGAGCTGCTGGGGCCAATCTCGGATGGCGAGCTCGTCGATCACTATGCGCGCTGTCGCGCCGTCTACTTCGCGCCGTGGAACGAGGACTACGGGTTCGTGACCCTCGAGGCCTTCCGCTCGGGGAAAGCGGTGGTCACCACGCCGGACAGCGGCGGGCCCTCGGAGTTGGTCGAGCCGGACGTGAACGGGCTGGTGGCGGCACCGACGGCGGAAGGAGTCGCGGAGGCGCTCGATCGTGTCGCCGCCGACCGCGGCCTCGCGGAGCGGCTCGGGCATACCGCACGGTCGTCGGCAGCGCGGTTCACATGGCCGTCCACGGTGGAAGCGCTCGTCCGGTGAGCGCGGCGTCCTACAATAAATCGCAGATGTCTTGGGCGCGCGATGCAGCGGACGATGCATGGTCGGGGTGGCGCGTCGCCGCTGATCGCGCCGTTGGCGAGGTGACATGATCAACAAGGCGACGGTCGAGGAGCAGGCGGTCGGCAACAAGCCGGCTCGGGAAGACGTCCCCTTCACGACGATCTCGGGCCGTCCGATCGAGCCGCTGTACCGCCCCTCCGACGCCGCGGGGGTGGATTACGACCGGGATATCGCCGATCCCGGAGAGTTCCCCTTCACGCGCGGTGTGCACCGCACGATGTACCGCGGCAAGCCGTGGACGATGCGCCAGTTCGCCGGCTTCGGAAGCGCGGCGCAGACCAACGAGCGTTTCAAGTACCTGCTCGGCCATGGGTCGCACGGCCTCTCCGTCGCCTTTGACCTGCCGACGCTCATGGGGCGCGATCCGGACCATCCGCTGTCGCTCGGCGAGGTGGGGAAGTGCGGTGTCGCGGTGACGTCGCTCGAGGACATGGAGGTTCTCTTCGCCGGGATCCCGCTCGACAAGGTCAGCACGTCGATGACGATCAACTCCCCGGCGGCGATGCTGCTGGCCATGTACGTGGCGGTCGCGGAGAAGCAGGGCGTCGGACCCGACAAACTGACGGGAACGCTGCAGGCCGACATCCTCAAGGAATTCATCGCCCAGAAGGAGTACATCTTTCCGCCGCGCCCGAGCATGCGCGTGATCGTGGACATGGTCCGCTACTGCACGGACCACATGCCGAAGTGGAACTCGATCTCGATTTCCGGGTATCACATCCGCGAGGCGGGCTCGACGGCGGCCCAGGAGCTCGCGTTCACGCTGCGCGACGGCATCGAGTACGTGCAATGGTGCGTCGACGCGGGCATGGACGTGGACAGCTTCGCGCCGCGGCTGTCGTTCTTCTTCAACTCGCACAGCGACTTCTTCGAGGAGATCGCCAAGTTCCGCGCCGCCCGGCGCATCTGGGCCCGCACCATGAAGGAGCGCTTCGGGGCGAAGAACCCGAAGTCCTGGATGTGCCGGTTCCACACCCAGACCGCGGGGGTCAGCCTGACCGCGCAGCAGCCCTACAACAACGTCGTGCGCACGGCCCTGCAGGCGCTGGCGGGCGTGCTGGGCGGCACCCAGTCGCTGCACACCAATTCACTGGACGAAGCGCTGGCGCTGCCCACCGAGGAAGCGGTGACGATCGCGCTCCGGACCCAGCAGATCATCGCCCACGAGTCCGGCGTGGTGAACACCGCCGATCCGCTGGCCGGGTCCTACTTCGTCGAGAAGCTGACCAACGACATCGAGGCGGAGGCGCTCGACTACTTCCGCAGGATCGACGCCATGGGCGGCATGGTCGCCGCCGTGGAGCGCGGCTTCCCCCAGCGCGAGATCCAGGAGGCGGCCTTCAAGTTCCAGAAGGCCGTCGAGCGCAAGGAGAAGATCATCGTCGGGGTGAACGAGTACGTGATGCAGGAGGACCCGTTCCCGATCCTGTACATCGACCAGACGGTGGGCGACGAGCAGGTGGCGCGAGTCTCCGCCCTGAAGGCGCGGCGGGACAACGCGAGGGTCGACGCCGCCCTGCGCCACCTCGCCGAGGCGGCGCGGGGAACCGAGAACGTCATGTTCCCGATCCTGGAGTGCACGCGCGCGTACGCGACGCTGGGCGAGATGTGCGACGCGCTCCGCGAGGTCTGGGGCGAATACGTGGAAGCTCCGATCTTCTAGAGCCGGTTCCTGTCGCGCCGGCCGCGCGGCGACCGCGATATCATGCCCGCACGGCACCGATGAGGATTCACTGATGGGGCAGGACTCGACCTCGACGAAAATTCGCGTCCTCATCGCCAAGCCGGGCCTCGACGGACACGACCGGGGCGCGAAGGTCGTGGCCCGCGCGCTGCGCGACGGCGGCATGGAGGTGATCTACACCGGCCTCCGCCAGACCCCGGAGCAGATCGTCGCCGCGGCGGCGCAGGAAGACGTCGATGCCATCGGCCTCTCGATCCTGTCCGGCGCTCACCTTCCCATCTGCCGCAAGATCATCGAGCTCCTGCAAGCGAAGCAGATGCAGGACGTGCGCGTCTTCGTCGGGGGGATCATTCCCGCCCAGGACATCCCTGATCTCAAGAAGATGGGGGTGGCGGAGGTCTTCCTTCCCGGCGCTTCCACCGTCGATGTGATCCGCCTCATCGAAGCCGCCATTCCCGCCCGCAAATCGCGCTAGTTCGTTGACATACGGGTGAGCGGCGGTCTATCTTCACCTCGGCAACCAACAGTCCGAAGAACAGCGAGCTCAGGCGCGACGGTCGCGCGAGCGAGCGGGGGATCCAGGGGGAGCGGCGCAGCGCCCCCTGGCTAAATGACGAGGGCAGTGAGTGGGCAAGAAGATCCTGCTGGCCGACGACAGCATCACGATCCAGAAGGTCATCGAATTGACCTTCTCGGACGAGGACTTCGAGGTCGTGACGGTGGGGAACGGCCGCCTCGCCATCGAGCGCTTGCCCGAAGCGCGCCCGGACCTGGTTCTGTGCGACATCATCATGCCGGAGAAGGACGGGTATGAAGTCTGCGACTTCATCAAGAAGAATCCCTCTTTCTCGCACATTCCCGTGCTGCTCCTCACCGGCGCCTTCGAGCCTTTCGACCAGGAAAAGGCCGCGCGCGTCGGATGCGATGGTTTCCTCGCCAAGCCGTTCGAGCCGCAGACGCTGATCGCCAAGGTCAAGGACTTGCTGGCCCGCGCGAGCGCGAAGCCCGTGCCCGCACCGCCTCCGGCTCCTGCACCCTCCGCCGCCGCACCGACGCCCGCGTGGTCGACAGCGATGCCTTCGCCGGCTCCCGTTCAGCCGGCGGCGCCGTCACCCGCGCCCGCGTCGCGGCGCGCTCCCGGAGTGACGACGGCGCCGTCGCGGGTCGAGCCGGAGGCGGAGCCCGACGATTTCGCCCCGGGCGCGATCTTCGGCTCCGCGCCCATCGACATCGACAGCTACGAATCCGGTGACGACACGACCAAGGCGCCCGCGTATCGCGCGTCCGAGGAAGAGCGCCCAGCGTCGCCTCCGTCGTCCCTCGACGAGCTCTACGATAACGACTCCTACGGCGCGACCGACGAGCTGATGCCGCTGAGCGCGGACGAAGCGGAAAGCGTCACGAAGGCGGGCGAGGCCGAGGAGGACGAGCCTGCGCCGTGGGCGCAGCCGACCGTCGAGGTACCGCTCGAGACGCGCGCGCAGGCGGGCGTCGAATCCGCGCAGCAGATGGCCTCCGACGGATTCGAGGAAGTGTTCGAGGACGAAGCGCTCCCCCCGCTGACACGTCAGACGGTGGCCGCACCCGCTCCCGCCCCGCCCACGGTGGAGCGCGGGTTCGGTATCGTGCGGCAGCAGGAAGACGTGCTCGCTTCGCCCTCGTCTCCGTCCTCGCCCTCGCCGGCAGCGGCGGCCACGGTCAAGGAGGGCTCGCCGGCCCTCTCGTCGCCGCCGTCATCGGGCTCGGCCGCGAGCGACTCCTTCCGTGACGTCGCACCCCCGGAGCAGGAGGACAAAACGTCGATCACACGCTCGGTCGCCGGCGAAGTCCAGGTCCCCGTGGACATGGTCGAGAAGATCGCCCAGCGCGTCGTCGCCCAGATCTCCGAGAAGGTGATCCGGGAGATCGCCTGGGAAGTGATCCCGGACCTGGCCGAGGCCCTCATCAAGCGTGAGATCGACCGCCTGAAGGCCGAGCTGCAACAGACGTAGCCTTGCTCCCCAAGGCGTACGAACCGAAGGAAGTCGAGGCGCGCTGGTATCCCATCTGGGAATCACGCGGCTACTTCACCGCGCGGCCCGACGCGCTTTCGCCTCCATTCGCCCTCGTCATCCCCCCGCCCAACGTCACCGGCTCGCTGCACATCGGCCACGCGTTCACCCTCTCCCTCCAGGACGTGATCGCGCGGTGGAAGCGGATGAGCGGCTTCGACGTCCTGTGGCTCCCCGGGCTCGATCACGCCGGGATCGCGACGCAGATGGTCGTCGAGCGCCAGCTCGCCAAAGAGGGACTGAAGAAGGAAGACCTTGGCCGCGAGGCGTTCGAGAAGCGGATCTGGCAGTGGAAGGAGCAGAGCGGCGGGCAGATCCTGAAGCAGCTCCGGCTCATGGGCTTCTCGCTGGATTGGAGCCGCGAGCGCTTCACCATGGACGCCGGTCTCTCCAGGGCGGTCCGCGAGGTCTTCGTCTCCCTGTACGAGCAGGGGCTCGTCTACCGTGGCAACTACATCGTCAACTGGTGCCCGCGCTGCGTGACCGCGCTCAGCGATCTCGAGGTGGAGACCCGTCCCGTAAACGGCAGCCTGTGGCACATCCGTTATCCCGAGCCCGCCGGCGGACCCGGGATCGTGGTCGCGACGACGCGGCCGGAGACACTGCTCGGCGACACCGCAGTAGCCGTCCATCCCGATGACGAGCGGCATCGTCACCTCGTCGGCCGCACCGTTGTGCTCCCCGTGCTGCGCCGCGAGATTCCCGTGGTCGCGGACACGTTCGTCGATCCCGCCTTCGGGACCGGCGCGGTCAAGATCACGCCCGCGCACGATCCGAACGACTTCGCCGCCGGGCAGCGGCTCGGCCTGCCGTCCATCAACATCATGGACGAGCGCGCCATCCTCAACGAGAACGCCGGGCCCTACGCCGGACAGGAGCGGTTCGCGGCGCGCGAGGCCATCCTCGAGCAGCTGAAGGCCGAGGGACTGCTGGTCAGCACCACCCCGCACGTCGTGCCGCTCGGTCACTGCCAGCGATGCCGCACCCCCGTGGAGCCGCGGCTGTCGCGTCAATGGTTCGTGAAGATCGCGCCCCTCGCGGAGCCGGCGATCCGCGCCGTCGAGGAAGGGCGGATCAAGTTCGTCCCAGAATCGTGGGCGAAGACCTACTTCGAGTGGATGCGCAACATCCGCGACTGGGTGATCAGCCGCCAGCTCTGGTGGGGGCACCGCATTCCCGCGTGGACATGCGGCGGGTGCGGCGAGATCATCGTCGCCCGCGAGGACCCGCGCGCCTGTCCCCGGTGCAAGTCGGAGTCGCTGGAGCAGGAGCAGGACGTCCTCGACACCTGGTTCTCCTCGGGGCTGTTCCCTTTCTCTACTCTCGGCTGGCCGGACAAGACCGCCGACTTCCAGCGCTACTACCCGAACGACGTGATGATGACCGGCTTCGACATCATCTTCTTCTGGGTGGCGCGGATGATCATGCTCGGCACGCGCTTCGCCGGCGACGTCCCCTTCCGCACCGTGTTCATCAACGGTCTCGTCCGCGACGAGAAGGGCGACAAGATGTCGAAGACCAAGGGGAACGACGTCAATCCCCTCGATCTCATCGAACAATACGGCACCGACGCCCTCCGGTTCACGCTGGTGGCGCTGGCCACTCCGGGCACGGATCCCTCGCTCAGCGCGAGCCGGCTGCTCGGTTATCGCGCTTTCGTGAACAAGCTGTGGAACGCATCGCGGTTCGTCCTCATGAACCTCGAAGGCGAGCGCGCGCCTTCGTACGACCGGGCGACGCTTCCGCTGGCCAGCCGCTGGATCCTGAGCCGCCAGCAGGAAGTGGCACGGAGGGTGAGCGCCTCACTGGCGGAGTTCCGCTTCGACCAGGCGGCGAACGAGCTCTACCACTTCGTCTGGGACGAGCTGTGCGACTGGTACATCGAGATCGCGAAGGGCTGGTTTTCCGACCCCCTCGAAGGGCCGCGCGCGCGCGCGGTGCTCCTCGAGGTGCTGGAGAAGACGTTGCGCCTCCTGCATCCGGTGATGCCGTTCGTCACCGAGGAGATCTGGCAGATGGTGCCCCACGAGGGCGAATCGATCATGGTGGCGCCTTTCCCGCGGCCCGACGAGGGCAAGGTGGACACGGCCGCTGAGGCGGACATGGGACGTGTGATGCGCGTGGTCACGGCGGTGCGAACCATCCGCGCCACCTACGAAGTCGACCGCAAGCGGCGTCTCGACGCCACCCTCGTCGCCGCCGATGCTTCCGATCGCGCGTTCTTCAAGCGGCATGAGGCGATGATCCGGCACCTCGCTCTGCTCGGCGGGCTCACGATGGTCGCCGAGGCGGGAGACGCCAAGGGCACGATCCGCCAGCCCGTGGACACCGCGGAGCTGCGCATCCCCATGGCGGGGCTGTTCGACGTGGCGGCCGAGACAACGCGGCTCTCGCGCGAGGTGGAGAAGATCGAGGCCGAGCTGGGGTCGCTGGCGAAGAAGCTCGACAATCCGCAGTTCGTCGATCGCGCGAAGCCGGATGTGGTGCGCGAGGCCCGCGAGCGTGTCCTCGATCTGACGGGACGGCGGGCCAAGATCGACGCGACCCTGCGCGAGCTCGCGGCGGTCTCGGGTGAATGATCGTTACCCGCCCTGGGGGGTCGAGACGCTGACCCCGGAGGTTCTCGAGCGCCTGGCACGAGCCGCCCTCGACGAGGACATCGGCACCCGGGACGCGACCACCGAGGCCACCGTGACCGAAGCCGCCACCGCGGTCGGCACGTTCGTGGCCAAGCAGGAGCTGGTAGTCGCCGGCCTCGACGTGGCCATGCACGTGTTCCGCGCCCTGTCGCCGAAGATCGGATGGGTCGCGCGGGCGCGGGAGGGGGACCGGTTCAAGCCCGGCGATCTGATCGCATCCGTCTCCGGCCCTGCCCGCGCGATACTCACCGCCGAACGCGTCGCGCTCAACTTCCTGCAGAGGATGTCGGGAATCGCGACCATCACCCGGCGCTTTGTCACCACGGTCGAGGGAACGGGGGTGAAGATCCGCGACACCCGGAAGACGACGCCGCTGCTGCGCGCCCTCGAGAAGCGCGCGGTCGAGCTCGGCGGCGGGGTGCCGCATCGGTCGGGGCTGAATACCGGCATCCTGGTCAAGGACAACCACGTCCTGCTCGCGGGATCGGTGGGGGAGGCCACGCGGCGCGCGGTGGCCGGAGCGCGCGGCCTGATGGTCGAGGTCGAGGTCGATTCTCCCGGGCAGATCGAAGATGCGATTTCCAATGGCGCCCAGATGATCCTGCTCGACAACTTCACTCCCGACGACGTGCGGACGGCGGTCGAACGCATCGCGGGGCGGGTGCCCATCGAGGTCTCCGGCGGCGTCACCCTCGACACCGTGCGCGCGTACGCGGAAGCAGGGCCGACCTACATCGCCGTCGGCGCTCTGACGCATTCCGCGCCCGCGGTGGACATCTCGCTCGAGGTCGAGCCGGACTGACCGCGGACCGCGTCCTCGCGTTGCTGGCCGCGAGCGGGCCACCGTGGCCGGCGCCCATCGTCGTTCTGCCGACCATACCCTCCACCAACGATTGGATGAAGGAGCGCGCGCGTGCCGGCGCTCCGGAATGGACCACGGTCGTCGCGGACGTGCAGACGGCGGGGCGCGGTCGTCACGGCCACGCCTGGAGCTCGGCCGCCGGGAACCTTCATCTCTCCGTGCTCGTGCGGCCGCCTGGGTCCGCGGCCGAGTGGGGCCTCCTGCCGCTCCTCGCCGGGCTGGCGGTGGCGGAGGCGGTTGCGGAGACGGGCGTCGAGGCCGCGCTCAAGTGGCCGAATGACGTGGAGATCGCAGGACGCAAGGTCGCCGGGGTGCTGGTCGAGTCGACGTCGGCCGGAGCCGCCTTCGAATCCGCGGTGATCGGCGTGGGCGTCAATGTCGCCTCGGTGCCCGCGGGCCTCGACGCCGGGTCACGCGCGCACGCCGTTTGTCTCGCGGAACTCGTCGCCGTCCCCGAGGCGGAGGTCGTGGCGGCGGCGGTCCTCGCGCGAATACGCGTCTGGTATCATCGCCTCGCCGCGGGCGGAGGCGGCGACATGCTCGCGGCATGGCGCTCCCGTGCGCTGCCGTGGTGGGGCCGCGACGTGGAGGCGAGATCAGGTGACGACGTCCTGCGCGGCCGCGCCATCGACGTGGACGAAAGCGGCGCGCTCGTCCTGCGACTCGACGACGGCACGCGGCGGCTCGTCCACGCCGGCGAAGTGCGCGAGCTGAGGCCCGGCGGGCCTTCCCCCCGGTCCTGAAACAATGTCCCTGCTCCTCACCATCGACGTCGGCAACACCAACACCGTGCTCGGCGTCCATGACGGCGAGGCGCTGAAGGCGCACTGGCGCCTCACCACGCGCCGCGAGCAGACGACGGACGAGTACGGGATCCTCGTGCGCAGCCTGTTCCTGGGCTCCGGCGTGTCCCCCGGCGACATCGGCGGCGTCGCCCTCGCCAGCGTGGTGCCCGCGCTGACCGCTGGCCTGGTGGCGTTGTCGCGCGAGTACCTCCAGCAGGATCCGCTCGTCGTCGAGCCGGGCGTCAACACGGGGATGCCGATCCTGTACGAGCCGGCGGGAGACGTCGGCGCGGATCGGATCGTGAACGGCGTGGCCGCGTTCGCGGCGTATGGCGGCCCGGTGATCGTGGTGGACTTCGGCACCGCGACCACCTTCGACGTGGTCAACCGGAAGGGCGAGTACGTCGGCGGCGTCATCTGCACGGGGGCGGGCATCAGCGCGGAGGCGTTGTTCCAGCGGGCGGCTCGGCTGCCCAGGGTCGACATCCGGCGCCCGGCGAAGGTGATCGGCAGGTCCACCGTCGCCTCGATCCAGTCCGGGCTGTACTTCGGATACGCGGTCATGGTCGAAGGGATGCTGGCCCGGATCCGCGCCGAGCTCGGAGAGAGAGCGCGCGCGGTGGCGACCGGAGGTCTCGCCCAGACCCTGGCCGCGGACATGCCATCCATCGAGGCCGTCGACCCCGTTCTCACCCTGACCGGGCTGCGGCTGATCTGGGAGCGGAACCAGCCCACCGCACGGCGATGAGCACGGCGGCCGGTGTCTCCGCCGCCTCCTCCGCCGATCCGGAGGCCGCCTACTACCAGATGATCGAGGAGTTCTTCGTCTCGCGCCGCGGCGATCCCCTGTTCCTGTCCAATGCCGACTGGCTGCTCATCCGCGGCTGGCGCAAGTCGGGCACACCGCTGCGCGTGGTCCTGCGCGGGATCGCCGACGCGCTCGACTCGCATGCGCACTCCTGGGGGCGGCATCGCAAGGTGGGCAGCCTCGCGTATTGCGCGGCCGAGGTCGACGTGGCCCGGGATCGATGGCAGCGCGCGCTGGCGCTCGGGGAAGAGGCGGAGGGCGTGCCCGACGCCGTGCTGTCGGGGTTCGCCGACGCCCTCGACGGGGCGAGCCTCGCCGGGCCGGCGCGGGATTTCGCCTCCGCCCTGGCCGCCGAGATCCGCGGGTGGGCGGAGCAGCCGCCCGCGCTGCGCGAGCTCGAGGCCCGGCTCGCCGACCGCGAGGGCGCGCTGCTCGCGCGGCTCCGAGACGTCCTGGCGCCAGGCGCGCTGGAGGAGGTCGAGAACGCCGCCGATGCGGAGCTGGCACCGTACGCGGCGCGCATGCCGGCGAAAGTGCTCGAACAGATCCGCCGCGACTCGATCACCCGCCGCGTGCTCGGGCGGTTCGGCATCCCGCGCCTCAGCCTCTTCGGCTTGTAGGTCGGACGAGCCGGTCCCCTGATGAAAGCCACAGAGACACAGAGACACAGAGACACGGAGACGAACAACGGGACACAGAGGACACAGAGAACCAACAGAGAGAGAAACGGCCACGCCAAAGCAAGCGGACGGGAGGGAGTGACCGATTGAAGAGGTTCGGACACAGAGAGACGGCATCGACGCCATGAACGCACTTCCTTTTCGTTCTCTCCGTTCTCTGTTTGCTCTGTGCTTGCCTCAGTGCTCTCCGTGCCGCTCTGTGACCTCTGTGTCCCGTTTGTTTCGGTTCGTTCTCGTTCTGTTCTCCGTGTCTCCGTGCCTCCGTGGCTTCTATTCGGGGGTTCACTCCGCGTGTTTCCTTGGCTAGACCAGCGCTGCGGCCCGGCGACCTGATCGAGCTCGACATCGAGAAGGCCGTGTACCGCGGGCAGGGGCTCGGCCGCCACGAGGGGCAGGTCGTGTTCGTCCCCCGCGCGGTGCCGGGCGACCGGTTGCGGGTGCGGATCGAGGCCGGCACCTCGGGTTATGTCCGCGGCCGGATCGAGGAAGTCCTGACCCGCGCCTCGGGCCGCCGGCCCGCCCCCTGTCCGTTGTTCGATCACTGCGGCGGCTGCGCCTACCAGGGCTACGACTATGCGGCGCAGCTCACCCTGAAGGAGGCGGTTCTCCGTGAGACGCTCACCCGCGCGCGCGTCGACTGGCCGGGCCCGATCACCGTGCACCCGTCCCCGGAGGTGGGATGGCGGATGCGCGCGTCGCTGCACGTCCACTTCGGCGCCGACGGCCTCCGTCTCGGCCTCCACGAGGAAGGGACTCATCGCGTGACCGACCTCGAGACGTGCCTCCAGCTCTCGCCGGCCATGAACGCGGCCCAGCGCGCGCTGGCCGCCGGGCTGGCGCGGCGCCCGGACTGGGCACGGCACGTCCACGACATCGATCTCGCGGAGGCCCCCGACGGCGCGCAGCTCGTGGCGTCCGTCGAGACGGACCTCGCGCCACCGGCCGCCGCCGCGCTCGGCGCGCTGGCCGACGACGTCCCGGCGCTCACCGGCTTCGGCGTCGTGGCCGGCGACGGGCGGGAGCGCCGGTTCATGCCTCTGCGGGGCGAGCCCTGGATCGACGCGACGGTGCAGGGCATTCGCCTGCGCGCTCACGTCCGGTCATTTTTCCAGGGCAACCGCTTCCTGCTCGACGACCTCGTGGGTGCGGTCCTGCGGCTGACGCCGGCCGGAGGCTCCGTGCTCGACCTTTATGCGGGCGTCGGCCTGTTCGCGCTACCCCTCGCCACGCGCGCGGAACGGGTGCGGGGAATCGAGCTCGACGCGGGCGCGGTGGGCGACGCCGTGCGCAACGTCGAGCGATCCGGGCTCGCGAACGTCCGCATCGAGCGCGCGGACGTCGCCGGGGCGCTCCGCGGCATGGACGCCATGACGGACGAGCGCGTGATCCTCGACCCTCCGCGGGCGGGCGCGGGCCCCGAAGTCGCGCGCGCCATCGCGCAACGGCGGCCGCTGTCCGTGGTTTATGTCTCGTGCGATCCGGCCACCCTCGCGCGGGACCTCAAGGTCTTTGCGGCCGAGGGTTACAGGCCTTCCGCGATCGAGCTGTTCGATCTCTTCCCCGACACCTTCCATCTCGAGACCGTCGTCGCGCTCCGCCGGGCCTGATCGTCCTTCCGTCGTCCCTGTGACGGTTCCCGAACCGACCGCTTCCGAGTCGCGCACGACGCGCCCGCGTCTACGCTCTCCGCCCACCACACGATGCCTCCATCCACCCGCCCACTCCTGCTCGTCGCCTTGTCGATCGGCTTCGGGGCCGCCGCCTCGGGGCCGGCAAGCCCACGCTGGACCTCTGGCATCGTCGCCGGGACGGCTCTGCTGCTCGCCCTGGCCTGGAGTGGCCGCGGCCGTTTCGCCGCCGCTGCCGTCTACGGAAGCGGAATCGCCATCGGGGCCGCGGCAGGGATGGTGGAGCACGTCGCGTACGCGCGGACGCCGCTTGCCGCGCTTGCCCATCGTCTCGAGGGCGCGGGGCCGGTGGAGCTGCGCGGAATCGCGCGGCGGGATGCCGTGCCCGGCGATGCTCGCTTCGTCCTGCTCCTCGACGTCGAGACCGTCACTGCCGCGGGTCGACCGCAAGCCGCGCGCGGGCGCGCGCGTATCGAGGTCGGCGGAGAGGGGGGCCGGCCGGCCGTCACCGACGGCGACAGGATCTCGGTGTGGTCGGATTTACGGCCGCCGCGCGCGCCCGGCAGCCCGGGCGCCTTTGATCCTGCCGCGGAGGCCTTCCGGTCCGGAGTCCACGCGCTTGGCCACGCGAAGAGTGCGCGACTGGTCACGCCGCATGGGCGTGCCGAGGTGGGATGGCTGCGCGACGCCGCCGCCCGGTCACGGCGATGGGCAAGGGGGCGCATCCTCGCGTCGGTCCCGCCGGGCCCCGAGCAGGCGCTGGTGCGGGCCATGGTCCTGGGCGATCGGGGTGGTCTCGACGACGACACCGCCGAGGCCTTCCGCATCGCGGGCACCTATCACGTCCTCGCGCTCTCGGGCGCCCAGGTCGCGCTCATTGCCGCCCTGCTCGCCGCCCTCGCCCGACGCACCATCGGCAACACGCTGGCTTCGGCAATGCTCGTCGGATCCGCCCTCGCCTTCTATGCGCAGCTCGTGGGAGGAGACGTGCCGATCGTCCGCGCGACGGTCATGGCGCTCGTGCTGCTGGCCGGGCGCGCGCTCGCCCTCGACGCCGACGGCGCCAACCTCCTCGGGCTCGCCGCCGTCGCGCTGCAGGTCCACCGTCCTTCGGCTGTCGGTGACGTCGGCTTCCAGCTTTCCTTCGCGGCGACCCTCGGGCTCATCGTCTTCACGCGGCCGATCCTCGACCGTGCCCGCGCGCTTCCCCTCGGCCTGCACGTGGCGCTCGCGGGCTCGCTGGCCGCCCAGGCTCCGCTGGCACCGCTTCTAGCTTCGCACTTCCATCGCGTCGCGCCGGCGGCGTTGCTGCTCAACCTGATCGCCGTTCCCCTCTCCGCCGGCGTGCTGCTCGCCGGCGCCGCGGCGGTGGCGGCCAGCGCGATTTCCGAGGCCGCGGGCGCAATCGTGGGGACCATCGCCTGGTCTCTCGCCCACGCGCTTCTCGCCTCGGGCGAAGTGGTGCGCCGGTTCCCGGCCCTCGACCATCGGGTCGTGGATCCGTCCGCGGGGGCCATTGCGCTCTACGCGTGTGGGCTCATCCTGCTCGCGGTCCGCCCCGGCCGCCGAGCGTGCGCGATCGCCCTCGCCGGCTTCGCGGGGGTGATGGGGGGCCGCGCCCCGGTGGCGGACGGCCTGATGCATTTGACGATCCTCGACGTGGGGCAGGGTGATGCCATCGTCGTCCGTTCGCCCGGCGGTCGAGCCTGGCTGGTGGACGCGGGGGCCGCCTTCGGCCGTCGCGATGCGGGGGAGTCGACGGTCGCGCCGTATCTGTGGTCTCTCGGCATCCGGCGCATCGAGGCGCTCGTCGTCACGCACCCTCATCCCGATCATTCCGGGGGAGTGCCGTTCCTCCTTCGCGCTTTCGACGTCGGCGCCGTCTGGGAAGGCGTGGCGCCCCGCGGCGACGGCGCGTACCCCGCTCTCGATACCGTCGTGCGGGAAGCGGCCGTCGCCCGTCTCGCCGTTCGCCGTGGGCTGCGGGCGGACTGGGACGGGATCGCAGTGGCAGTGATCGGTCCCGAGGGGGGGCCTCCGCCGTGGAAGACCCGCAACGACGATTCGGTCGTCCTGGTCCTTCGCCATGGCGCGATTGCCCTCGCCCTGGCCGGGGACGTGGAGCGGTCGGGGGAGGCACGGTTGGCTCCGGGCCGGGTGTTCGCCCTCAAGGTTCCGCACCACGGCAGCCGATCGAGCAGTACCCCGGGCCTCCTCGCAGCGGCGCGCCCTGATCTCGCCATCGTGTCCGCGGGGTACCGAAACCGGTTCGGCCACCCCCATCCGGATGTCCTGGAGCGGCTTGCCCGGGCGGGAACGAGGGTGCTTCGAACCGACCGCGACGGCTCGGTGACGGTTTCCACCGATGGGGAAAGGGTATGGGTCGCAACCTATCGCGATGGGCTCGAAGTGCGCTACCGCTAAGGAAAACCACCGCAGGCACCTGTGCTAGAATCCCGCTCCTGCCGGCGATCGAGCGGTTGCTGCCCTTTCCACGGCTGTCGCTCTCGTTGCCGAGGCGGGGATGCACGCATTCCGCACTTTCGCCCGCACCGAAGATGAGCGACGACAACAAGAAGACCTTTACCGTCAATGATCGGCGGCACTTCACCGCGGAAGGTCGAGCGCGGCAGACGGAGCCCGCCTTCGAGCCGCCCCCGCCCGCGCCTCCCGAGGCCGCGAAGGCCGCTCCGCCTGCGTCGGCGGCTCCCGAAGCGCCCGATCCCGGGGACGCCGAGGCCTACGACGGGGCCGACGGGGAGGGGTTGCCGCCCTTTCCGGCGGATCTCCTGGGCCTGATCGGCTCCCTGGCGACGCAGGCGACGGTGCTCCTCGCCGGCGATCCGTCGACGCGGCAACCGCCGTCGCCACCCGAGCTCGAGGCGGTGCGCTCGATCATCGGGCTGCTCGACGTCCTCCACGAGAAGACGGCGGGAAACCGCGATCCCCAGGAGGAGCGCGTTATCGCCGCCGTCCGCTACGAGCTCAAGATGGCCTACGTGGCGCGCACCCGCGCGGGCGGGGCGTGAAGCCGGCGCTCGCTTTCGTCGCGGCGCTCGCGGTGGCCGTCCCTGCCGCCGCCCAGTCGAACTCGTCGAGCCAGGACAAGGTCATCGACGTGCGCGCAAACCGACCCGTCGCCGGCAACAGCTTCGACACCTTGTGGTCGGCGCAGAAGAAGGCGGAGACCAAGGGCGACCCGGTTGCGGCGCAGAACACGTTCCGCGAGATCCGCCGCCTGCGCATCGAGCGCAACATCCGCAGCCTCGAGACCCTGGCCCTCGCCCGCGTCGCGGACGGCATGGACGCCCTCGGCGCCAATGACCCCGAGAAGGCCACGACGCACTTCGCGGACGCGGCCTTCCTCGATCCCCATCTCGCGGACGCCCGCTACGGGCTCGCGGCGGCGGCGATGAAGCAGGGCCCCCTGGGCATTCTCACCGCCATCCGCGAGACGGTGGGGGGAATGTACGCGCGGCTGACCAGCGGTCGCGGCCGCCTGTACCTGCGCAATCTCGTCGCCGCGGTCGGACTGCTGGCCGTGTTCGGCACCGTCCTCGTGTTCGCCCTCACCATGCTGCTGCGCCACGCCACGCTGCTGCAGCACGACATCGAGGAAGCGCTCGGGGGGGGCAAGCGATCGCTCGCCTTTGGCCTCACGGTGACGCTGCTCCTGCTGCCGGCAATCCTCTTCCAGGGGTGGGGCTGGCTGGCGCTGTGGTGGCTGGCGGTGCTCTTCATCTACATGTCGCCGGTGGAGAAGGGCGTGGCCATCGCGTCGCTTCTCGCCTCGATGACGGTGGCTCCTCTCGTAAACGGCCTCGAAGCGCGCGTGCTCGCGCAGCAGAACCGGCTGTTCCGGGCGTCGATGCTCGCGGTCGAGGGCGAGCCGGATTCGCGCGCGATCTGGCAGCTCGAGGACGCGGCGCGCACGATCGCCGACGACCGTGATCTGCAATACCTCCTCGCCGCGCAGTACAAAAAGGCCGGCCGTTACGCCGACGCCGGGAACGTCTACAAGGAGATCCTGCGCGCAGCTCCCACGGACAGCGTCTCGCTGAACAACCTGGCCAACGTCGAGTTCGCGAGCGGCGAGTTCCCGGCCGCCATCGCGCGGTACAAGCAGGGCATCGATTCCGGCCCGCCCTCGGACATCGCCGCGACCTTCTACTACAACCTCTCGCTCGCCCATCTCCAGCGGTTCGAATACCAGCCCGCGCAGGAGGCGCGCTCGCAGGCCGATCGCCTCTCGACCGAGCTCGTGCACGCCTACGACGAGCTGTGGAAGTACGACAAGGGCGACTATGCGGTCGTCGACCTGAACCTTTCCCCGCGCCAGGTCTGGGCGAAGTTCGCGGGGCTGCGCGAGGGTGTGGGGACGAAGAATACGTACAACCACCCCGAGGCCGAGCCGGCGCCGTCGGGGAAGAGCGGGTTCGTGAACCGCTTCACGATCTTCCCGCTGGTCTTCATCTTGACTTTCGTCGGTCTCGGCCGGTGGCGCGGGGCCAAGGCGTTCACCATGCGCTGCCTGAAGTGCGGGACGCCGTTCTGCCGGCTCTGCCACCTCGGCGTCGTGACGGGGGGGCTGTGCACGCAGTGCCACCACCTCTTCGTCGTGCGGGACGGCGTGTCGGGCCCCGCGCGCAACCAGAAGCTGCTCGAGGTGCAGAAGGAGGACTCGCGCCGCGACCGCGTGTTCCGCGTCCTCTCCCTGGCCGTTCCCGGCGCCGGCCACCTCTATGCGAACCAGGCGGTCGTCGGACTGCCGCTCGTCTTCCTGTGGTCCTCCATCCTCGCGCTCGCGGTCGTGACCCATCGGCTGCTTCCGCTCACCGAAGCCGCTGGTGCGCTGAGCCCTCCGTGGGGGCTCGTCCTGGGCGGGCTGCTGCTCCTCGCGCTGTACGTCACCGCCAACCGGGTGCGGCCGGACTTCGACGTCCGTGTCACCGCGCGCCGCCCGCCGCCGCAGCGGGCGCGAAAGAAGGCGGCCTAACCCATGGCCCTCGAAGGGACGATCAGGGACTTCGGGCTCCCGGACATCTTCCAGCTCATCGGCCTGCAGCGGAAGACCGGGATCCTGACCCTGAAGAACGAGAAGGACCAGGTGACGGTGGCTTTCGAGAACGGCATGGTCGTCGCGGCCGACTCGTCCACCAAGCGCCTCGAGGACCGCCTTGGCAACGTGCTCGTCAAGCAGGGCAAGCTCACCAAGGAGCGGCTGGACGACGCCCTCTCCACCCAGAAGGCCACGCTCCAGCGCCTCGGGCACGTCCTCGTCACGCAAAACGCGATCACCGACAAGGACCTGAAGGAAGCGATCACGGTCCAGATCTCCCAGCTGGTCTTCAAGGTCTTCCGCTGGCGCGACGGCGAGTACCACTTCGCGCCCACCGACACCGTCGACTACGACCGCGAGAACTTCGCCCCCATGAGCGCGGACTTCATCCTCATGGAAGGCATCCGGATGGTGGACGAGTGGCCCATCATCGAGAAGAAGATCCCGTCGATGGACATCGTGTTCAAGACGGCGGTGGATCCGGCGACGATCGAAGTCGCGGTGGCGGGGGCGGAGCCGGGGGACGTGAAGCACAGCGCCGCGAGCGCCTCGAACAAGATCCGGCTGAGCCGCGACGAAGAGCGCGTCTTCCGGAAGGTCGACGGCACTCGCACCGTCCAGGGGATCGTTGACTCCTCGGGGCTGAGCGAGTTCGACACCTGCCGCATCCTTTTCGACCTGCTGAACCGCAACCTCATCAGCACCGTGGGACGGGGGGCGAAGGTCGCGGAGGCGAGCCGGCGCGAGGCCGTCGTCTCGTCGACGCCCGGATACGTTCTGGCGGCGGCCGCGGTGCTGCTCGCGCTCGTCGGGATCTCGGCGCGCGCCCAGACGCCGTTCGCGGTGCTGGGGCTTTCCCCGTACCTGCAGAACTCGTACGACCGCATGCTCGAAGCCGTGAGCTTCAACCGCCTCGAGCGGCTCGACCGCGGGGTCCTCGCGTACCACCACTCGCAGGGGACGACGCCGAGCACGCTCGATGAAGTCGCATCGCGCGGGCTCGTCGACCGCAGCTATCTCAAGGACCCGTGGGCGCGGCCGTTCCACTACGCGCTGACCGCTACCGGTTACCTGTTGAGCGCGGTCGACGACGCCGGCAAGAAGATGCCGGCCACCACGATCGAAAGAGCGCTTCCCCTCGAGAAGCCGTAGCCGCGGCGGTCGATGATGGAGGTCGTCCATCTCGATGAGGCCTCGGCATTCCGATGGCCGCGCGCGTCGGTGGCGGTGGGGAATTTCGACGGCGTGCACCGCGGCCACCAGGCCCTGGTTGCCAGCGCCGCTGCGGCGGCAAGGGCCGGCAAGGGCACCTCGGTCGTCCTCACGTTCGATCCCCACCCCGCTCGTGTCATCGCTCCGGATGCGGCGCCGTCGGCTCTCATGACGCTGGACCAGAAGGCGCGGACGCTCGCCGCGCTCGGCGTACAGGTGTTGGCCGTGCTGCCCTTCACCTCCGAGGTCGCGGCGCGGACGGCGGAGGAGTTCGCGGTGCGCGTGCTGCACGGGGCCTTGGGCGCACAGGCCGTGGTCGTGGGCGACAACTTCCGGTTCGGGCGACGCCGGGCGGGCGACGTCGCCATGTTGCGGCAGCTCGGGCGCGAGCACGGCTTCGGCGTCGTCGAGGTCGCTCCGGTCGTGGTGGACGGAGAGAGGGTCAGCAGCAGCCGTATCCGCGACGCCCTGGTCCGGGGCGACGCCGCGCAGGCGGCGGCCCTCCTCGGGCGTCCCCACTGCGTCGAGGGGCGGATCGTCCCCGGCGAGGGCCGCGGCCGGACGATCGGCATCCCCACGGCCAACCTGGACGCGGGCGAGGCGATGCTGCCCGGCCTCGGCGTCTACGCAGCCTGGTGCTGGCCGGAGGGGGCGCCCGCCGCCGCCGCCGCCGCCGTCAACGTCGGGCGCCGCCCGACGTTCGGGGCCGGCGAAGTCTCCGTGGAGGCCCATCTGCTGGATTTCGAGGGTGACCTCTACGGCAGGACCATGAGCCTGTCCTTCGTGACACGCTTGCGTGGGGAGCGGAAGTTCGCTGGCGCCGACGCCCTCGTCGCCCAGATCCGGGACGACATTCTCGCCGCCCGCAACGCGCTCGAGCGCCCTCCGCCGGTCTCTCCCTGGGACTGACGGCTTTGTTGCGGCCTTCCGCCACTAGCGGTTGGGTTATAGTCGGCTGGCAACGCCATTTCGGGCGTTTTGCGCTATCCCATGAGTGATTTGACCGTCGACACCCGGGACGTCGAGGACGTCACCGTCCTGTACCCGCGCGGCTTCATCAACGCGCACACGGTGCGCGGGTTCGACACCGCCATCCAGAAGGCGGTGGCGCGCCGGCGCTTCCGGATCGTCGTCAACTGCGAAGGCCTGACCTACATCGCGAGCGCGGGGCTCGGGGCGATGATGGGCGCGATCGAGGAGATCCGGGCCAGCGGGGGAGACCTCCGGATGGCCAGCCTGAACGAGACCGTCCACAACATCTTCGAGATCCTCGGGTTCAACCATCTGTACAAGACGTTTCCTTCCGAGGCGGAGGCGATCGCGAGCTTCCGCGAAGGTGGGCAGGCCGCGTCCTGATGTTGCCGACCGCACCCCGCCGCCGGGCCAAACCCGCCCTGGTGGTCAAGATTCCCAGCGAGACATCCTATCTGGCGCTCGTCCGCGACCTCACCAAGAAAATGGCGGAGACGGCGGGCTTTCCGGAAACGACGGCGGACCGCCTTGCCCTCGCCGTCGACGAGGCCACGACCAACGTCATCGAGCACGCCTACAAGGGCGCCGCGGACCAGGAGATCGAGCTGCGGTTCGAGGACCGGGGGCCGGAGTTCCGCGTGGAGATCATCGATACCGGACAGATGATCGACCCGCGGACGGTCCCCCGCGTCGATCTCGAGCGCTTCGTCACCGAGCGCCGTACGGGCGGCCTGGGCATGCACCTGATGGAAAAGATCATGGATTCGTGCACGTTCCGAAGGTCGGGGCGCCGCAACGTGTGCCTCCTCGTCAAGCGCAAGGATTCCGCACCGGCGGCGTGACCCGCTCATGACCGTCGCGCATCAGCCCGTCGTCTTCCAGTACCAGCGCGCGCTCGACGACTTCCGACGCGCGGGTGAGGCGAGCCCGCTGCTGAAGCGCATGTCGGAGCTGATCTCGCTGCTCGACCTCACCACGACCCTGAACTCGACGCTATCGCGGGACGAGATCCTCGACGCGGCGCTGCTAACCGTCATGGGCGAGCTGCAGGCGACGCGCGGCTGCTTCCTGGTGCGCGGGCCCGCCGAAGCCTACGACGTCGTCGCGTCCCGGGGGCTAGGCCCGGACGCCCCGCGCCGCATCGAGGTGCCGCGGTTCGCCGGGGACGCTATTGCGATCCGGGGGGCGGGCGCGCAGGAGGGGGCGCTGGACGCCCTCGATCTCGACGTCCTTTGCCCGGTCGGACGCCTGGGTCGCTTGACCCCGGGCACCTCGGACGCGGGCCCGGTCGCCCTGCTGGGCCTCGGGCCGCGCGCCGGCGGACGCGCCTACGGCGCCGAAGAGCGCGGGTTCCTGATGAGCGTGGCCGCGTGCGCCGCCGCGCCCATCGAGAACGGCCTCGTCCACGAAAAGCTGCAGAGGGTCAATCAACGCCTGTCGGTAAAGGTGTTCCAGCTCCACGGCCTGTTCGACATCAGCCGCGAGCTGACCGCGAGCTTCGACGAGGAAAGCATCACCAACCTCGTGACCAGCACCCTCATGGGGCATTTCATGGTGTCCCGCTGCGCGCTCTACCTGCCTGTTGCGGGCGGGCTGGCCTGCGTCCACGAGCGCGGGCTGCGTACCTCTGGCGAGCCGCCGGTATTTTCACCCGCGGAGGCGACGGCGGTTCTCGGCGTGCTGCGCAAGCCGATGCCAGTCTCGAGTTTGCCAGCCGGCCTCATCCGCGACCGGCTATCCGCGACACGCATGGCGCTCGCGGTGCCCCTCGGGCTCGGTTCGCAAACCGAAGGGCTGCTCGCCATCGGCGACCGGCTGTCCGGCGCTCCGTTCACCGAAGAGGACGGAGAGTTCGCGCAGACCCTCGGACGCCAGGCCACGGCGGCGCTGGAGACAGTACGCCTTCATCGCATCAGCCTCGAGAAGCAGCGGCGAGACCGCGAGATGCAGATCGCGCGCGACATCCAGCGCAGCCTCTTTCCGAGCGCGTGGCCGGCGATCGCGGGGTTCGAGGTGGCGGCGGAGAATCGCTCGTACTTCGAGGTGGGCGGCGACCATTACGATGTGATCCCGCTCGAAGGCGGCCGCGTGGCGTTGGCGGTGGCCGACGTCTCCGGCAAGGGCACGCCGGCGAGCATCCTCATGGCGTCGGTGCACGCCTCCCTGCGCGCGCTGGCCGGGACCTCGACGCTGCCCGTGCTCATGGCGCGCCTCAATCGGTTCCTCTACGACAACACCGAGGCCAATCGCTACGTCACCCTGTTCTACGGCGAGCTCGATCCCGCGCGGCGGAGGTTCGAGTACGTGAATGCCGGCCACGTGCCGCCGTTCCGGGTGGGGGCGGCGGGCAGAGTGGACCGCCTCGAATCGGGCGGCCCCGTGCTCGGCCTTCTCGACGAGGTTGCGTTCGAGTGCGGCGACGTCGTGTTGGCCGCCGGGGACGTGCTCGCGATGGTCACCGACGGCGCCACCGAGGCGTTGTCGCCCGACGACGAGGAGTTCGGGGACGAGCGCGTCGTCGCTGCGCTGGCCACCTCCCACCGCGCGCCCGCGGCGCGCGCCTTGAGCCATCTCCTCACTACCGTCGAGGCCTGGACGGGAGCGGCCGGCTGCACCGACGACCTGACCGCGTTGCTCCTGAAGGCCCTATGACCCTGAACCTCCACAACACGCTCACCGGCCGCATCGAGCCCTTCGCCCCGGCGCAGCCTCCCGAAGTTCGGATGTACGTGTGCGGGCTCACCGTGTATGGCCGCGGGCACATCGGGAACTACCGGTCGATGGTCGCCACGGACCTGCTTCGCCGCACGCTGAAGTACAAGGGCTGGCAGGTCAAGGAGGTCATGAACATCACGGACGTGGACGATCGCATCATCGCCCTCGCCGCCGAGGCCGGGTCCGACCTGCGGGAGTTCACGGCCGCGCACATCAAGTCCTTCGAGGAGGACCTGGCGACGATGCGCATGGAGAGGCCCGAGGTCGTGCCCCGGGCCACCGAGCACATCCCCGAGATGATCGACCTCATCGGGCGCCTGCAGGAGCGCGGCCACACCTACACCGCGGACGGCAGCGTCTACTTCCGCATCGCGTCCTTCGCGGAGTACGGCAAGCTCTCGCGGCTCGACGTCTCGGGGATGAAAGCAGGCGCCCGCGTCGACACCGACAAGTACGACAAGGAGAACGCGCGCGACTTCGTCCTCTGGAAGGCCAAGGCCGACGATCCGGCCTGGGCGCAATGGGATGCCCCGTTCGGGCGGGGCCGGCCCGGCTGGCACATCGAGTGCTCGGCGATGGGCATGAAGTATCTCGGTGAGACCTTCGACATCCATTGTGGCGGCGTGGACCTGATCTTCCCGCACCATGAGAACGAGATCGCGCAGAGCGAGGCGGGCACGGGGAAGCCGTTCGTCCGTCACTGGGTCCACGTGGAGCACCTGATGGTGGACGGCGAGACGATGTCGAAGAGCAAGGGGAACTTCTACACCCTGCCCGACGTCCTGGCGCGCGGCCACAGCGCGGAGGCCATTCGCTATCTCCTCCTGCAGGCCCACTACCGTAGCCAGCTCAACTTCACGTGGGAAGGTCTGCAGCACGCCGCAGGCGCTCTGGAGCGGATCCACGGCTTCGCCCGCCGACTTTCGGAGGTCGAAGGAGCGGGCCCCGCGGGCGACGATGTCCGCGCCGCGGCGCAGAAGGCGTCGGCGGAGTTCGACGCCGCGCTCGGCGACGATCTGAACACGCCCGAAGCGCTGGCCGCGGTGCACCTTCTGGTCAACGAAGGCAATGCGCTTCTGGCCGCGGGCGCGGTGACGGTCGAGGGTGCGGCCGTGCTGCGCAAGACGCTCGAGGAGATGGACAGCGTATTCGCCGTGCTCCTTCCCGTGGAAGACCGCCTCTCCGCGGAAGAGCAATCGTTGTACGACGCTCGCCAGGGCGCGCGCCTGCGGCGCGACTTCTCCGGCGCCGACGCCGCCCGCAAGCAACTCGAGGAGATCGGCATCGTCCTCGAGGACACGCCCCGCGGCACGCGATGGCGGAGAAAGCGCTGACCGGCTTCCTTGCGCGATTACGCGGCCCGCAGGCCGGGGCCGCCGGCGAGGACCTCGCCTGCCGCCACCTCGAGGGACAGGGGTTTTTGATCCTGGCACGGAACTTCCGGTGCCGCTCGGGCGAGATCGACGTCGTCGCGCGCGATGGGGAGACGACGGTGTTCGTCGAGGTGAAGGACCGAGCGGGCCGATCGCACGGCGAAGGGCACGAAAGCGTCACGATGGGAAAGCGTAGGCGCGTAGTGCGTGCGGCGCGGCTGTACGCCGCGTCGCATGGCCTGTCGGAGCGGCCCATCCGCTTCGACGTCGTATCGATCGAACGAGACGGCGGGGGAGACCGCATCCGCCACGATCGCGGTGCGTTCGACGCCGACGGCCGCTAGTTCGTCACGCTCCGCTTCACTCGTCGCCGGGGCAGGGCCACAAGCAGCGACCGAGCAGCTTTGCTGCGAAGGGAGCGGGTGGGGAGGGTAGCGCGAAGCGCGCAGGGGGGTGGTGCGTCCGAAGTCACCCCCCTGAAATGACTAATGGAGCGGGAAACGGGATTCGAACCCGCGACTTCGACCTTGGCAAGGTCGCACTCTACCACTGAGCTATTCCCGCCCCGTGGTGAGTTCGTATCCTACAAAAGTCGCGCCCGCCGCGCAATGGACCGACGGCCCCGACGCGGCCTTGAAACCATGGCACGCGGTCACCTATAGTGGCGTGCTGCCGGGAATGGTGGCGTAGCCAAGTGGTTAAGGCGGAGGTCTGCAAAACCTCTATTCAGCGGTTCAAATCCGCTCGCCACCTCCAATCGTCGTTGCCCGAGGCGGTCCGAAACCGAGGTTGATACTGCGCGCGCTTCTCGGGACGAGCCCGGGTTCGCGCGACAGCGTCGACGTCGAGGCGCAGCGCCGCTCCTCGCACGGCCGCCACGACCTCATCGTGGGCTGACCGCAGTCGGGCGAGGTCGCATGCCGTGCGTCCTCGACAGGTGACGCCTGTCATCCGCAGGGAAGTCACGTCCGCGGTCAAGTCATTCCAATCCTTGAGGTTCCCGGTCGGGTAGCCATGGCATCGTTTCTGCTATCCACGCGCACAGCGGCCGGCCAACAACCGGCGCCGCGAAAGGAGAGCAGCACATGACGCGAGTCCGCGCCATTCTTCTCGTCGGAGTCGCCTTGTCCCTTTCCATGCCCGCGAGCGCGTCCGCTTCCGGGATCGAGCTGCGCGTCGGAGGATTCGCCCCGCGCGGCAACAGCGACCTGTTCGACGACATCGACGAGCTGTACGCCGTCGACGAGCGCGACTTCCGCGGAGTCACCGGCGGCATCGAGTACAGCGTCGGCCTCGGCGACCGTTTGGAAGTCGGCTTCCATGTCGACGGGTATGGACGGACCGTCACCAGCTCGTATCGCGACTTCGAGCGCGAGGACGGCAGCCCGATCTTCCAGGACCTGCGCCTCAACATCGTGCCGCTGGGCGCGACCCTTCGCTTCCTGCCCGCGGGACGGCGCGCGCGCATCTCGCCCTACATCGCGGCGGGAGCGGACATCTTCTTCTACAAGTACCAGGAGCAGGGCGAGTTCATCGACTTCTTCAGCGACGATTTCGACATCTCGAGCGACGCTTTCGTGTCCGAGGGCGCGACGCCCGGATTCCACGCCGCCGCCGGGCTGCGGGTCCCGATCAGCCACGACTTCAGCCTGACCGGGGAAGTCCGCTACCAGCAGGCGCGCACGCGCATGAACGACGACTTCTCCGAGAACCGGCTCGACCTGAGCGGGACCAGCGCCACGGTCGGAGTGCACCTCCGCTTCTAGCGCGGCGGACGTATGGGCTGGGCGGGTGACGATCCGGGCTAACATCGACCCACGTCATCCGCCCATGGATCCCCCAGCGCGATGGAAGCGGCAGCGCCCCCGGGCCTGCTCGTCCGCCTCGAAGGCGTCGAGCAGCTCTACGACCGCAAGATACGCATCCTCGGCCCCATCGACCTCGAGGTGCGCGAGAAGGAGTTCCTTTCCCTCGTCGGCCCCTCGGGGTGCGGGAAGAGCACGCTGCTCCGCATCGTGGCCGGCGTCTTGTCCCCGACGCGGGGAACAGTCCGCCTGGCCGATCGTCCGCTCGTGGGGGTCAACCACGGGGCGGCGATGGTCTTCCAGTCGTTCGCCCTGTTCCCCTGGCTCACCGTGGTCGAGAACGTCGCCGTCGGCCTCGAGGCCCGCGGCGTCGGCCTGGCGCTGCGCCTGAAGCGCGCGGAGAAGTACATCGACCTCGTCGGACTCTCCGGTTATGAGCGGGCGTATCCCAAGGAGCTTTCGCGGGGGATGAAGCAGCTCGTGGGACTCGCGCGCGCGCTGGCCGTCGAGCCCGAGCTCCTGTGCATGGACGAGCCGTTCTCGGCCCTCGACGTCCTGACGGCGCGGACGATGCGCGACCTCGTCCTCGACCTCTGGGCGTCCCCCGAAGTGACGACGAAGAGCATCCTCCTCGTGACCCACAGCATCGAGGAGGCGGTGACCCTGTCCGACCGGGTGGTGGTCCTGAAGGCCAACCCGGGCCGCATCGTGGATTCCGTCGACCTGAGCGGCCTGCCGCGGCCGCGCCGCGCCGATTCGATCGCCGTCCGTGAGACGGTGGACCGCATGTATGGCCTGCTCGCATGAGGAGGTGATGGTGGCCGCATCCTGGGACCCGCTGCCGCACGCCCCGCTCCGGATGGTCCTCGGCCTGCTCGAGCACCTGAAGGAAGCGCCAGGGCAGAAGGAGGACCTGTACAAGCTCGGCGGGCCTCTCGGCTACGAGCTCGACGACCTACTGCCGGTCACGGAGGCGGCGAAGCTGCTGGGACTGGTGAGGATCGCTTCCGGCGACATCGAGCTCACCGCGGACGGAAGGCGCGTCGCTGCGGCGGAAGAGCCGGAGCGGAAGGAGCGCCTGCGCGAACGGCTTCGCAAGCTGCCCCTGCTCGCCGCCGTGCGCAAGGCCGTGGACGAGAGCGAAGAGGGACGCGCGCCGCGGCAGGCCTTCCTCGACCTGCTGGGCGAGCACTTCTCGGCGAGCGAGTCGGAGCGGCAGCTTGGGACCGCGGTCGACTGGGGCCGTTACGGGGAGATCTTCGACTTCGATCCCGACGCCGAAGAGTTCCTCCGCGCGCCCTGAGACATGCACGGAATCGTCGTCTGGATCCAGACCGTCCTCATCCCGACCCTGGGGCCGTTCGGCCTCTTCGTGGTCGCTTTCTTCGACTCTTCCTTCCTGAGCGTCCCCGAGGTCAACGACGTCCTCGTGGTCACCTCATCCGCCGCCTACCCGCCGACGGCGTGGATGTACGTGCTCGCGGCCACCCTGGGCTCGCTCGCCGGCTGCTCGGCGCTGTGGTACATCGGCCGTCGCGGGGGAGAGGCGTTCCTGGTGCGGAGGTTCGGGCGCGACCGGGTCGACCGGACGCGATCGACGTTCAAGAAGTGGGACATCCTGGCCCTCGCCATTCCCGCGATGCTTCCTCCCCCGATGCCGTTCAAGATCTTCGTCCTCTCGTCGGGAGTCTTCGGCGTGCCTTTCCGCCGCTTCGCGGCGACGCTCGTCGTCGCGCGCGGGTTGCGATACACGTTCTGGGGGCTGATGGGCGCGACTTACGGGACGGAGGCGCTGGCCCTCCTGAAGCGATTCGACGCATGGTTCGCCGCGAATGCAGTCGTAATCCTCTGCATCTTCGTTGCGCTCGTCCTCGTCGTCGTGGTCATCTACTACGCGCGACACAAGCTTTTTCAGCGGCCGAATGGGCGTCTGTTATGATCGTTACCGGGGAGAGGTGCACGCGCGCATGAAGAACACCCGGGTCGGCACGCTGACGCTTGCGGTCCTCGCCATCGGCGCGATCGGCGGAGGGATGTTCGGAGGCCGCGCGCTGGCCGCCACCACCCGGCTGTCGGATCACCTCCGCCTGTACACCGCCATCCTCAGCGCCGTCGAGGAGAACTACGCCGGCGAGGTCAAGAGCGACAAGCTCGTGTCGTCGTCGATCCGCGAGCTCCTGCGCACCCTCGACCCGCATTCGAACTTCCTCGAGACCAAGGAGTACACGACCCTGCAGGAGCGGCAGAAGGGGTCGTACTACGGTCTGGGCATCACCGTTCAGTCCGTCGACGGGAACATCACCGTCGTGTCTCCCTTCGAAGGGACTCCGGCGCACCGCCTGGGCATCCGGGCCGGCGACGTGATCAGCAAGATCGAGGGCGAGGACGCCCGCGGCATGACCATTGACGACGCGGTCAAGCGGCTGCGCGGGGCCAAGGGGACGCCGGTCCACATCACGGTCGTGCGCCAGGACTACGACGAGCCGCTCGAGTTCACGGTGCTCCGCGACGAGATTCCGCTGCACTCCGTCCCGTATTTCTTCATGGCCAGCGCGAACACCGGCTACATCCGCCTGCAGGACTTCAACGAGACGACGGCGTGCCGCCCGAACGACGGCAAGGACTGCGAGCGCGAGCTCGAGAAGGCGGTACGGTCGCTGATCGACAAGGGTGCGACGTCGCTGCTGCTCGACATCCGCGACAATCCCGGCGGGCTTCTGGACCAGGCCTTTGCGGTGTCGAACCGCTTCCTGCGCAAGGGGCAGCTCGTGGTCTTCACGCGCGGCCGCACCCGGCGCGACGAGTCGAGCTACGTCACCGAGGGCGAGAGCCGCTTCGCCGACCTTCCCCTCGTCGTCCTGACCTCGAAGCACAGCGCGAGCGCATCGGAGATCGTCGCCGGCGCCATCCAGGACCACGACCGCGGCCTCATCGTCGGCGAGACGACGTTCGGCAAGGGGCTCGTGCAGACGATCATGCCGCTGCGCAACATCCGCGGCTACGCGCTGGCGCTCACCACCGCCCGCTACTACACACCCTCCGGCCGGTCGATCCAGCGCGATTACGGCTCGACGGCGCTCGAGGACTACGTTGCGCCCAAGGAGCGCCGCGGATGCGGCGACACGGGGACGGACGTAAAGCTGACCGACGCCGGCCGCAAGGTCTACGGCGGCGACGGGATCACGCCCGACTACTGCGTCGAGCCCGAGACGCCGACCAAGCTCGTCTCGTACCTGATCGCGCGCCAGGCGATCATCGGCTTCTCTCGCGGGTTCGCGGCCAGCGGCACCACCGGCGGAGCCGAAGTCGCCGGCGCGGGATCGCGCTCAGGGCCCGCCCCGGCAAAGGTCCGTATCGTCACCCGCGACTTCAAGGTCGACGACAGGACCTTCAGCGAGTTCCGCGCCTACCTCGACACGCGCAAGCTGAAGTACACGCCGGAAGAGCTGGCCTCGAATCGCGAGTCCATCGAGCGGCTGCTGGCGGAAGAAGTGCTCCGCCAGGTGTTCGGCGAAGGCGAAGCGCGGCGGCGCAGCATGGCGTGGGATCCGCAGGTGCGCAAGGCGCTCGAGCTCATCCCGCGCGCCGAGCAGCTGCTGCGCAACCCGCTGCAGTTCGTCGCCGACTACGCGGCCGAGACCCGCGGTACCGTGCCCCGCCCGCAAGCGCACTAGCCGCGTGCGGCCGCGGACGCGGGTCGTCGCTTCCCCTCGCTCCCCAGCAGTTTGACTTCAAGTCGCTCGGGCGAAGCGCGCCCCGCGCCCGCGACCGACCACCGTTCCTCGCCGCCATTGCGATCCCATCGGGGCGGCGTGGCTTCGCGAGCCTTCCTCCACGCGCGCCCGTTTTCGCCCCTTGCGCCGCAAGAGATGGATCGGACCGCCCTGAGCACGCGCGCTCCCCGCCGAGCCGGTTGTGGCGGCACAAGAACCCGCACTCCGCATGGCGGGCCGCGCCCGTGCCCCACCGGAAACGAACGATTGCCGTCGCGCCCGTGCGCGTTCCCAAGTCCCTGCGAATGGTGCTTCGACCGGGAGTTCATCGGAAACGCTGAGCCGGATGCATCGGGGGGCGGCGGGTGTTATCCTCCGCGGCTCGGAGGCAACGAATGTTCACGCGTGTCGGCCGCTTCTTCAAGGCCATCTTAAACGCCATCCTGGGCGAGGCCGAAGGCCAGATCCCGCTCTCGATGCTCGAGGAGGCGACGCGGGAGATGCTCGACAACCTGCGCACCCTCCGCGAGGCGACGGCCACGACGATCGCCTTCGAGACCCGCGCCAAGCGTGAGCTGGACGCCCAGCGCGCGCGGGTGAAGTCCCTGGAGCGGCAGGCCGAGGAAGCGCTGAAGCAGGGTAACGAGAAGCTGGCCCGCCGCGCCCTGCAGCTGCAGATGGAGGCCAAGACGACCATGGAGCGCGCCGAAGTCACCCACCGCGCGGCCAAGGCGCGGGGGGACAACTCGCGCGGCCGGCTCAAGGTCGAAGAGGAGCGCGTCCAGGGCAAGATCCGCCAGCTCGGAGAGCTGAAGTCGGTGCACGCCATGAACGAGGCGCAGCGCCGCATGCAGGACATCACCGACGAGTACAACATCGACGGCGCCGTCTCCGTGTTCGACAAGACGGCGGGGTCGATCCAGGAGCAGGCGGACAAGCTGTCGGCGATGGACACGATCGCGGTCTCGGAAGGCGAGGATCTCGACCGGCAGCTGGCCGCCATCAGCCAGAAGGGCGAGGTGGACGCCGCTCTCGACGCCCTGAAGGCGCGCCTCGGCGAATCCACGACGACCGGGGGCGCGCCGGCCAAGGCGAAAGACAAGGTGTCTTCGACTTTCGACGAGTAGGCGTTCTCCCGGGATGAACCCGCTCCGAGACTGATGTCGCCGCCAATCGTGGCGCGGGGCGTCCGCGTGCACAACCTCAAGGGGATCGACGTCGTGATCCCGACCGGCCGCCTGGTCGTCATCACCGGCGTGTCGGGGTCGGGAAAGAGCAGCTTGGCGTTCGACACTCTCTACGCCGAGGGCCACCGCCGCTACGTGGAAAGCCTTTCCGTCTACGCGCGCCAGTTCCTCGATCGGATGGAGCGGCCCGCCCTCGATTCGATGGACGGGATCTGCCCTGCGGTGGCCATCCGCCAACGCGCGCCGGCGCGGAACCCACGCTCCACCGTCGCCACCGCCACCGAGATCCACGATCACCTGCGGCTCCTGTTTGCGAAGGTCGGACGCACGGTCTGTCCGACGTGCGCGGCCGTCGTTTCGAGGGACACCGCCGAAAGTGTCGCGGACCGGATCCGCGCCCTCCCCGACGGCGCGCGGGCGATGATCGTGTTCCCGATCGCCGTCGGCGGCACGCCGCACGCCGATCTCGTCGACCGTCTACGCAAGCGCGGCTTCCGGAGGCTTCTCGCCGGCGAAGAGGTGATGGACCTCGAGGCAGCGGAGGCGGGCAAGGTCGCCCTGGGCGATCCGCTTCACGTGATCGTCGATCGCCTCGTTCCCGCCACCGACCCGCCGGGACGGGTCACCGAGGCGCTCGCGACCGCCTTCGCGGAAGGGATGGGCCGCGCGCTGGTGAAGGTGGTCGGGGGGCCGCTGCTCCAGTTCTCGGAAGCGTTCGAGTGCGCCCGCTGCGCGCACGCCTTCGAGGAGCCGCAGCCGCGCCTGTTCTCCTTCAACAACCCCTTCGGGGCCTGCCCGACGTGTCACGGCTTCGGAAACATCATCGAGGTCGACCAGGGGCTCGTCGTTCCCGACCCGACGAAAACGCTGGCCGGGGGCGCCGTCGAGCCGTGGAGCCGCCCGCGATACCGCGCCCTCGTCGCCGAGATGAAGCGCTTCGCGCGCCGCCAGGGCATCCCCCTCGACAGGGCGTGGTCGGATCTCACCGAGGAGCATCGCCGCGCGATCCTCGAGGGCGACGAGGAATTCCAGGGCGTGATCGGCTTCTTCCGCTGGCTGGAGACGCGGAAGTACAAGGTGCACGTGAGGGTGTTCCTGAGCCGCTACCGCGGATATCAGCCCTGCCCGGCCTGCCGCGGGCGCCGCCTGCGTCCCGACGCCCTCCATGTGCGCGTCGGCGGCCTCGACATCGATGCCGTCTGCGCGCTCTCCGTGCGGGATGTCCGCGAGTTCATTGCTCGCGTCGGCGCGGAGGGCGACGGTGAGGCCGCGACGCGGATCGTCTTCGAGCTCGAGCGCCGCCTGCGGTACCTGGCCGACGTCGGACTCGATTATCTCACCCTGGGCCGCGCCTTCTCCACGCTTTCGGGCGGCGAGGCGCAGCGTATCGGGCTCGCGTCCGCTCTCGGGACGGCCCTGGTGGGAACGCTGTACGTCCTCGACGAGCCCTCGGTCGGCCTCCATCCCCGGGACACCGACCGGCTGATCGCGATCCTCCAGGCGCTGCGCGACCAGGGGAACACCGTGGTGGTCGTCGAGCACGACCGCGCGATCATCCGCGTAGCCGACCACGTGATCGACATCGGCCCCGGCGCCGGCGAGCAGGGCGGCCGCGTGGTGTTCCAGGGATCGTGCGAAGAGCTCCTCCGGGAGGGACGGGGCTTGACCGCGAAGTACCTCCGCGGTGAGCTGACCCTCACCGTGCGACCGGGTCCGCGGCGCCGCGGCGCGGCCGCGATCGTGGTCCGGGGCGCGCGCGCGAACAACCTCAAGAACATCGGCGTCCGCATTCCTCTCGGAGCCATGACCTGCGTGACCGGCGTGTCCGGCTCGGGGAAGTCGACCCTGGTGCACGACGTCGTGTGCGCCGCCCTCCGCCGCGATCCGCGCCCGGACGCCGTCGGCGAAGTACCCTGGGACTCGGTGACCTCCGTCGAGCCCATCACCGAGGTCGTGGTCGTGGATCAATCGCCGATCGGCCGCACGCCGCGGTCGAACCCAGTGACGTACGTGAAGGCCTTCGATCCCATCCGTGAGCTCTTTGCGGCCACGCCCGAGGCGCGCGACCGTGGGCTGACCGCCAGCCACTTCTCCTTCAACGTCCCCGGCGGGCGATGCGAAGCGTGCGCCGGTGACGGGCAGGTCCGTGTCGACATGCAGTTCCTCGCCGACGTCTCGCTGGTCTGCGAGGCGTGCGGGGGAAAGCGTTACGGCCCCGACGTGCTGGAAGTGCGGTGGCGCGGCCGCTCGATCGACGCCGTCCTGGAGATGACCGTCCAGGAGGCGCTCCACTTCTTCGCTGGGCAAGCGGGTATCGCGCGCCGCCTGAAGCTCTTCACCGAGATCGGCCTCGGATACCTGCGCCTGGGACAGCCGGCCACGACGCTGTCGGGCGGAGAAGCGCAGCGGGTGAAGCTCGCCGTCCACCTCGCGCGACGGCCCGGCGACCAGGTCCTCTACGTCCTCGACGAGCCGACGACGGGGCTGCACATGGCCGACGTCGCGGAGCTGCTCGCCTGCCTGGCCCGCCTTCGCGAGGGCGGCGCGACGCTACTCGTGATCGAGCACAACATGGACGTGGTGAAGCACGCCGACTGGGTCATCGATCTCGGACCCGAGGGGGGCGCGGACGGGGGGCGCCTGCTGTTCGAAGGCACCCCCGAGGCTCTCGCGGAGCGCAAGGAAGGCACCGGCCGCTACCTGAAGGAAGCGCTCATCGGGCCCCAGGCGGGGGTCGCTCCGGTCCCGAGTTTGTTATGATCGCAACTTGCGCCACGCCGCTGCAATAGCGATTGTTCTTGCGGCCGCTCACGCCGGCGCCGCGCCCCGGCCCTCGTTCGAGGACCTCGTCGCGAACCTCAAGAGCCCCAACGCGAGCACCCGGCAGGACGCCGCCGCCGCTCTCGGGAAGAGCCGGAGGCGCGAGGCGGTGACGCCGCTGGCGGCGCTCGTCCGCGATCCTGAGGTGCGCGTGCGGCTCGAGGTCGTGCGTGCCTTGCGGACGCTCCGCGATCCATCCGGCATCCCGGCCCTCATCACCGCGCTCGGCGACGGCGATCGCGAGGTGCGCGAGGAGGCGGTGGGGACGCTCGTCGAGATCTATACCGAGCGGGACCGTGTCGGGCCCGTCGGCCGCTTCCTGGAGATTTTCTCCGACGAGTACGACCGCACCTCGATCGTTCCCAACACGGTCGTCGACCCCCTCGTGGAGCAGGCGCTGGCGGGAGCGCTGCGCGATCAGGATCCGTCGTTGCGCGAGCAGGCGGCGCTCGCGCTCGGGATCCTGAACGTCCGATCGGCGCTTCCGGCGCTCGCGAACGCGCTGCGCGATCCCGACCCTGGCGTCCGGGGCGCGGCGGCCACGGCGATCGGCAAGGTGGGAACGGCCGCCGACGGCATGGCCCTGGTCCCGCTGCTCGTGGACGAGGACGCCGAAGTGCGGAACCGCGTTCTGCAGGCCATCGGCGTCCTGCGCGTGACTGCCGCGGGCGCCCCGCTCCGGCAGATGTACGAAGCGAATCGCCGGCGCGAGTCCGCCGTCCGCGTGCTGGCCGCGCTGAGTCGAATCGGCGACCGGTCGCAGACGGAGCTCTTCCAGGAAGTCGTGCAGGATCCCGATCCCGAGCGCAAGCGTCTGGCCATCGAAGGGCTGGGCCGCATCTCCGACCCCTCGCGGCTGCCCGCGTTCAAGAAGGACTACCAGCGCGAGAAGACGGACGAGCTGCGGCTCGCCTACAGCTTCGCGCTCACGCTGCTCGGCGACCGCGCCTTTGTCGACACCATCGTCCTGAATCTTCCGTCGCGCACCCTGGGCACGCGCAGTCGCGACTACCTTTTGGAGATGGGCTCCGACGTGTTGCCCGACATCTATCCATACCTGGGAGATCCCGATCCCGAGGTCCGCGCCGCGCTCTGCGACGTCATCGCCCTCATCGGCGACGCGGACGCAATCGCGCGGCTCGCGCCCCTGCTCAACGATCCGAGCCCCAAGGTGGCCGATCGCGCCAATCGCGCGGTCGAGACGCTGCGCCGCGGGCAGGCCGCCCGGACCACGGGGTAGATGCGGTCCGCGGCGGTGGCGATCGTCATCGCTGCGGCGCTTGCCGCCTGCAATCGTCCCGCCGGAGATGCCCAGACGGCAGCCGCGCCGGCGGCGGCCACCAACCCGCTCCTGCTCCAGGCTCGTGACTCGTTGAAGCGCGCGGAAAAAGCACCTCTACCAACCCCTCCTCCGCCTCCCTCGCCGATCCCGCGGGGGTGGAAGCCCCTGCCGGCGCCGGACATGAAGCCGGAGGAGATAGAAGCGATCCGCCTGCTCGAGCAGGCGGCGGCGGCGTCTCCGGCCCAGGCCGACGTCCACGAGCTCCTCGCGCGCACCCTGGAGCCGCACGCTCTGCGCGAGCACGGGCGAGCACTGGCCGAGCGCGGCAAGAAGTCGCCTCCACCACGGCCGCCCGATCCCGGCGTCGACGTCAGTCCCGCCCGGGCCATCCGAGCCTACCGCGCGGCGGTCGAGGCCAACCCCAACTCGGGCCTCATCGGTCCGCTCATCTCGTTCGCGGGCAGGGTCGACGACGTGGAGAGCATGGACTGGGCGCATCAGGAATGGATCCGCCGGGCGAAGGAGAAGGACACCGTCACGCCCCGCGTCCTCTACGGCGACTTCCTCCTGCAGCGCCGGCGCGATCCCATGGCCGCCGCCGAGCAGTACCGCGGCGCGCTGATGTGGGACGCCAGCGATGTCGTGACGCGCGCCAAGGTGGCCGATATCTATCTCGAGCTCGCCCGCCAGCATTACGAGAAGAAGGAATACGCCGGGGCCGACGCGCGGCTTCGTGAAGCGGAAAAGTACGCCGTCGACCCGGCGTCGCCGCAAGGGCAGCGCCTGGCGGATTACCGGCGGCGTCTGTCCGACATCCGCAACTAGTCCGCTCCGGGAACGGCCCGCGAGCTAGTAGACGTTGCGGCCCTGACCGTTCGCGTCAATGTAGATGAGCCCCGTCTCGCGCGGGTTGCCGGGGGAGTCCAGCCGCGAGATGGCCTCTCCACCCACCTTCAGGCGCTCCGCGGTCAGTCCTGCGGTGGCCGTCCCGACGAGATAGGGATCGTAGATCACGACCGCATGGGGCTGCCCGCGGGGTGGGAAGTTCACCGGGACGTTGGTGGCCACGCCTCGCCAAAGGAATCGCCCGGGTTGCGGCCGGAGGAAGAACTCTTCGCCAGGGCGCATCCAGCTGCCGAAGAAGACGACGTTGTCGTCGCAGCGCGGCGAGCCCTCGACGCAGCCGTTGGGCTGGAGGTACTCGATGGTGACGGAGACCGTTCGCGGGGGAGCCAGGGGCTCGGGATCGACCGGCCCTTCGATCCGATAGTCGTCGCAGGCCGCCGCGAGTAGGCAGGCGGCGAGGAGGTGGCGAACACGCCTGGTCGTGGGCAATCGCATCGTTATTGGCACCCAGCGGCATGGTAGCATGCGCCCCCTTCATGCTGGATGCGGCCCTCGGAGCGATCCTCGTCATCGACGACGACGAGGGCGTGCGCAAGACGAGCGTCGACCTTCTGGCCACCCGCGGCCACCAGGCCTACGCGGCCTCCACGGTCCGCGAAGGGCTGCGCATGTTCACCGAGCTCCGGCCCGCGCTCGTGCTGCTCGACCTGAAGCTGCCCGACGGAGCCGGAGTCGACGTGCTGCGCGAGCTCCAGCGGCAGGCGCCCGGCACACCGGTGGTCGTGATCTCCGGCCAGGGCAGCGTCTCCGACGCCGTGGAAGCGATGAAGGTCGGCGCGACGGACTTCCTCGAGAAGCCGGTCTCGCGCGACCGGCTGTTTCGCGTCCTCGACCGGATCTTCCATCCCGCGCTCCCCGGCGGGGAAGCGGCCGACGTCGACACCGTTGCGGACGGCTCGCGGCTGGGCATGGTGGGCAGCTCCGAAGCCATGCGGCGCATCTACCAGCTGGTGGAGATGGCAAGCCCGACGCGGTGCCGCGTCCTCATCTCCGGGGAAAGCGGAACGGGCAAGGAGCTGATCGCGCGCGCCATCCACGCCCTTTCCCCGCGCCGCGATCGTCCCTTCGTCGAGACCAATTGCGCGGCCATTCCGTCCGAGCTCATCGAGAGCGAGATGTTCGGCCACATGAAGGGGTCCTTTACCGGCGCCACCGCGGACCGGATCGGGAAGTTCGAAGCGGCCACCGGTGGCACGCTCTTCCTGGACGAGATCGGCGACATGAGCCTCGTGACCCAGGCCAAGCTGCTACGCGTCCTCCAGGAGGGAGTCGTGACGCCGGTCGGCAGCTCGGAGCCGCGCAAGGTCGACGTGCGCATTCTTTCCGCGACCAGCAAGCATCTTCCGGAGGAGATCGCCCGGGGGACGTTCCGCGAAGACCTCTACCACCGCATCAACGTGCTGACCATCGCCGTGCCGCCGCTGCGGTCGCGGCGCGAGGATATCCCGGAGCTCGCCGAGCATTTTCTCCGCCTGGCCAGCCTGGAGAACGGGGTGAAGCCCAAGCGGCTGGCGGCGCGCGCGGTGGACGTCCTCATGCAGCTTCCGTGGAAGGGGAACGTCCGTGAGATCAGGAACTTGATGGAGCGCGTGGCGATCCTCGTTCCCAACGCCAGCGTGTCGGCGCAGGACCTGATGGAGGTCCTGCACATGGCGAGCGGCCCCGAAGACACCGCGGGCGCCATCCCGTTGCGCGAGGCGCGCTCGCGCTTCGAGCGCCAGTACATCGTGACCCGCCTTCACGCGAATCGCGGAAACCTGGGCGACACGGCGCGTGAGCTCGGCATCGAGCGCACGAACCTCTACCGCAAGATGAAGCAGCTGGGCATCCATGCGCCTTCCCGTGCTCGCGAGTGATGTTGCAAATCGGATAGAGGGGCGTTGCCGTTCCGCATCATGTCCGCGCGGCGAGCGTGGGAAATCGAATGGATACTGATTCCATTCTGACGCCTATGTGTTTCACTGCGGTGGCACGTACCCTGCTTTGACGTGGTTCCGCAAGGGATCGCATCGCCGGCAGCCATCCGGCATATCGAGCCTTCTGCGGGGAACGGCGCGGTTTGGAGGGAGCCACGCCCGGAAGCGCAGGAACGTCCGGTCAAGCGACCGGACGGGGATCTCGGCCGGGTGGCGCCTTCGGTGCGATCCCTTGTGTTGTTTCCCCCGGTTGGCGCCCCGCCGCAGCCCCCGCTAGAATTCCCGTTTCGCCCCACCACAACGGAGGACGATGAGCGCGCGCAAGGCGATGATCACCGGGATCACCGGCCAGGACGGCAGCTACCTGGCGGAACTTTTGCTCGAGAAGGGGTATGAGGTCCACGGCCTCGTCCGCCGCAGCAGCTCCTTCAACACCTGGCGCATCGACCACGTGCGCGACCGGCTCGTGCTGCATTACGGCGACCTGGTCGACCAGAACAGCCTGGTCCGCACGCTCGGCAGCGTCGGCCCCGACGAGATCTACAACCTCGCCGCGCAGAGCCACGTCAAGGTCTCCTTCGAGATGCCGGACTACACCGCGGACGTAACCGGCCTCGGGGTGTTGCGTTTGCTGGACGCGGTGCGCGAGCTCGGCTCAAAGGCGCGCGTGTACCAGGCCGGGAGCTCGGAGATGTTCGGGCTCGTGCAGGAAACGCCGCAGAACGAGAAGACGCCGTTCCATCCCCGCTCGCCGTACGGCGTGGCCAAGGTGTTCGGCCACTGGATGACGATCAACTACCGGGAGAGTTACGGGATGCACGCCTCCAACGGCATCCTGTTCAACCACGAGTCGCCCCGCCGCGGAGAGAACTTCGTCACGCGCAAGATCACCATGGGGCTGGCCGCGATCAAGAGGGGCGCGAGCCAGGAACTTCGCCTCGGCAATCTCGACGCCAAGCGCGACTGGGGATACGCGCGCGACTACGTCGAGGCGATGTGGCTGATGCTGCAGCAGAAGAAGCCCGATGACTACGTCATCGCCACCGGGGAGACGCACTCCGTCCGGGACTTCCTCGAGGAGGCCTTCTCCTACGTGGGGCTCAATTGGAAGAAGCACGTCAAGGTCGACCCGAAGTACTTCCGGCCGGCCGAGGTCGACATCCTTCTCGGTGACCCGGCCAAGGCGCGCAAGGCGCTGGGCTGGAAGCCGAAGGTCTCCTTCCGCGATCTCGTGCGGTTGATGGTGGACTCCGACATGGAGATCGACGGGAGGCCGGTGCGGCCGCGGGGCTAGGCCACTACTCCGGCAGACCTGCGCGGCGCAGAAGGCCGCGGAACCGCGGGTCGGCGCGCACCGAAGCGTAGATCGGGTCCACGGCCAGGTACGCGACGCCGTTCGACCGCTCGAGGTAAGCCTTCTCCAACCACTCGAAGCCGCGGTCTCGATCTCCGAGGCTGAAGCACGCCATGGCGACGCTGATTGGCGAGACGTAGCGGTTGGCGGCGAGGGCGAGCAGCTCGACAAGCAGCGCCTCTGCATCCGCACGGCGGCCGGCCTGAGCGGAGGCCGTGGCCAGCCAGCTCAGGCTGGATGGGCTTCGCTGGGTGAGAGTGACGGCGACCTCGGCCTCCCGGATCGCCTCGTCGAACCGGCCGAGCTGGCGGTATGCATTGCCCAGGCGCCAGTGCGCCTGAATGTAGTTCGGGTCGAGGGCCAGGGCTCGGCGGTACTTTTCCACGGCCTCCGCAGGCTGACCGGCACGGTCGAGCGTCCAGCCCACGTTGGTAAGCACCACCATGGAGAGCGGGTCCAGCTCTTCGGCCATGCGCACGTGGGCCACGGCCTCGTCGAAACGCTTCTGGCCCATGAGCAGGTTCGCGAGCCAGATGTGGGCCAGGGAGTAGCTGGGGTTCAGCTCCAGGGCTCGTCGGAGCTCGCGCTCCGCCTCCGCCCACTCCAGGTCGTAGTGCTTCACGTAACCCAGCGTGGCGTGCGCCTCGGCCAGATCCGGGTCGATCTGAAGGGCGCGGATGGCGGCTTCGGCCGCCCGCGGACGCATCGCCGAAGGGGGCTGCGAGCCGAGCATGACGGTCCCGAGCTGGTTGTAGGTGTCGGCGAGAGCCGCGTAGGCGGGAGCGTACGTCGGGTCGTGGCGGACCGCCGCCTCCAAGTGCTCGATGGACTTCTGCAGCGATCCTTCGCTGCGCTTGTTCCAGTAGTAGCGTCCCTTCAGGTACGCCTCGTACGCCTCCGGGTCGACGGTACGAATGAGGCTCAGCCGCGTCTGGTCCCGCGGGGTGAGCTGGGCCCGCAGCCCTCCGGCGATGGCCCGTACCGCGCCGTTCTGGAGGACCAGGATCTCGCGCAGGCTGCCCTCGTAGGTCTGCGCCAACAGATGGCGGTCGGTCGCCGCCTCGATCAACTGGGCGGTGATCCGCACCCGGTTGCCCTGGCGGCCCACCGATCCTTCCACGACCGCGTCCACGCCCAGCTCGCGCGCGATCTGCGGAACCGTCTTGGCGGATCCGCGGTAGGTCATGGCCGTGGTGCGGGAGGTCACGCGCAGGGCGCCGATCTCGCCGAGGTCCGCGATGAGCGCCTCGGTGAGTCCGTCCGCGAGGTGGTCCTGGGCGGGATCTCCCGAAACGTTGGTCAGCGGCAGCACGACGACGGACCGGATGGTGCCCCCGCCGGCGAGCCGCATCAGCCGGTGCCATCCTGGGCGAAGGGCGAGACCGGACGTCAGAAGCAGAGCCGTGATCGCGAACGCCAGCACGCGCCAGCTCCGCGGGCGCCAGGGGGGAAGCGCCGCGGCCAGGCGGTCCCGGAGAGGCTGCCGCCCGGAGCGGGCCGCCTGCAGGGCGGCGTGTAGATCGGCCGCGGTCGGGAAGCGCGCCGCCGGATCCTTCTCGAGGCAGCGACGCACCACCGCGACGAGCGCGGCCGGCACGCGCGAGGGCAGGGGCCGCGGCGGCCCGCTCAGGATCGCAGAACTGAGCTCGAAGGACGTCTGTCCGGTGAACGGCCGCTCGCTCCCGAGCATCTCGTGGAGGACGATTCCCAAGGCCCAGACATCGCTGCGGACGTCGCTTCGCTGGCCGCGAAGGACCTCGGGCGCCATGTAGCTGAGCGTGCCTGCGATCGCGCCTGTCACCGTCCAGGACGAGCTCTCGGGTGCCTTCCCCGCGGTTGCGTCGTCGAGGCGCCGCGCCAATCCGAAGTCGAGGACCTTGACCCGCCCCTCCGGTGTGACCATGACGTTGGCGCCCTTGAGGTCGCGGTGGATGATGCCGTGCTCGTGCGCGTGAGCGAGTGCGCCGGCGATCTGAACCGCATAGTCTAGGGTGGTATCGACGGGCAGCCCGTGCTCCGGAATCGCCTCGCCCAGCGACTGGCCCGCGACACGTTCCATGACGATGTAGGCGAGGCCCTCGGCCTCACCGATCTCGTGCACCACGCAGATGTTCGGATGATTGAGGCCAGATGCGTGCTGGGCTTCACGCCACAACCTCGCCTGGGCGCGGGGGTCTCCGGTCGGAACGAGCTTGATCGCGACCGTGCGCTTCAGGCGCCGGTCGACCGCCTCGTAGACCTCGCCCATTCCCCCCACGCCCAGTCGCGCCTGGAGCTCGTAATGGCCGATGACGTGTCCGGTCATCGCGGGCGGCGAGGCCTCGACGGCCTTCCCGACCGCCGGCGTCTCGAGGAAGCTGCCCGCCCCCGCGTGAGCGTCCAGCAGCCGCTCGATCTGTGCGCGGGTCTCGGCATCCCCGGCGCACATCTGCGCGAGGAAGGCGCCACGCTGTTCCGGGGAGCGCTCCAGCGCGTGATGGAACAGATCCTTGAGGCGCTGCCAACGCTCCGGCTCCATCGGCGGGCCCGCCGGGATCAATCCCGCCTCAGCCGATCGAAGAGCCAGGCCCTGGCCAGCGTCCAGTCCCGCTTGACCGTCGCCACCGAGACGCCCAGGACTTCGGCCGCCTCTTCGAGCGTCAGGCCCCCGAAGTAGCGCAGCTCCACCAGGCGGCCCTGCCGGGGATCGAGTGCTGCGAGCTCGACCAGCGCGTCGTCCAGCCGTACCAGGTCCACTTCGCGCTCCGCGGCCGGCAGCACCGCTTCGTCGAGCATTACCTTGACGACGTCGCGCTTGGCCGCCCCGCGACGCCGCGCGTGGTCGACGAGGATCTGGCGCATGAGGTTCGACGCGATCCCGAAGAATTGCGACCGGTTTCGCCAGGGCTCATGGCGGCCGACCAGTCTCAGGTAGGCCTCGTGCACGAGCGCCGTGGGCTGCAGGGTGTGATCGTGCCGCTCCCGGCGCAGGAAACCTGCGGCGCGACGGCGGAGCTCCCCGTAGACCAGCGGCATCAGGTGGCGGCCGGCCTCTTCGTCTCCCGCATTCCAGGCCTGCAGCAAGGCGGTGACGGACT